>Ga0172381_10001246_pt1 | contig 30345 bp, 57 predicted proteins | sample Leawel6488metaG_FD_119754 | JGI IMG/M metagenome (GOLD analysis project Ga0172381, IMG submission 119754) | Leachate microbial communities from a municipal landfill in Southern Ontario, Canada - Leachate well 64-88 metaG | ecosystem: Engineered > Solid waste > Landfill > Unclassified | place... | reverse complement strand
TCTTCTATTGTAGATGTATGTGATCTAGTGGTTACACATGTGGCTCCTGATTGGACTCACTTACCAACTAAGTATCAAACACCGGAATCAACATTTTATTGTTTTGATGGTCGTACATTACTTAAGCGTATGAAACCAAATGCAATATGGGTATTTGGTCATACGCATGATAAACATTCGTTTCAACATCCGTCAGGGCCATTGATGTTCTGCAATCCGTTAGGATATAGAGATGGGCTTGATATAAATTCAAATGGGTTATCGAAACGAAAATTTATAACAATTGACTTGGAGAAAGTGCCAAGTTATGAGGAGCTGTTTAAAAATGAGTAAAGAAGGTACATTTGAATATCAACGTGATGTATATGCACGCATGTTCATTGATTTAATGGTTATTAATCGAGAAAAGTTTAATATTTCTAGTTGTGAATTAGGCATACTTGAATGTATGTTCCTAATTAAGACATATTTTAACATAAAAATCGATCAACGTTGGCTTGATATTCTTGTTGATGAGTATCCTGATTTATTTTCATTTACAAAACCTGATTCAAGTCTAAAATTTAGAGTTGATCCAATTGTTGCATATGAGATAGAAATATAATTTATTTGTAGGTATAATATTATGAGGAAATTAAATGAAACAACCTGGAATGACTAAAGAAGAAATTCAAAATAATCTTATTTTCATGTTTATGCGTGGATCTCAAGCATATGGAACTAATAATGATGAAAGTGATGAAGATTTTGGTGGTATTTGTTTACCTACACAAGACGTAATTCTTGGATTGAAACAATTTGAACAAGAAGAGCAATGGGTAGATGAAAATGGTGAGAAAGTTGATAAATCAGTTTATAATGTTGTTAAAGCATTAGATCTGTTAAGTAAAACTAATCCAAACATTATTGATTTTGTATTTGCACCTGAACATTGTATTTTATATTCGACTCCTGAATGGGAGAAGGTTATTGCAATCAGAGATTCATTTATTAGTAAGAAAGCTAAATGGGCTTATCAGGGCTATGCTGAGGCTCAATTGAATAGGATTAAGATGCATAGGGGTTATTTGTTAAACCCTCCTACAGAAGCTCCTAGCCGTGCTAAGTATGGATTGGCAGATGAAAGCGAATTTCCACGTACTCAATTAGATGTGATAGCTAGACTTTCAACTGATTACGTTGATTCTGATAATATGGATGCATTTTATACTGAATTTAGATCATTATTTGATCATGAAGGTGCGTTGATTTTTAAAAAATATATTGATACCAATCATGTGCCGTTTGCAATTCAAGATTATAAAAAAGGTCAACGTGAATTTCTTAGAATGATTAGTAGTATTTCAGGTCAATTTTTAAAAGATGAATATATTGATGCAGCTCGAAATGAATTGCGATATATGTCGGCATTTGAACAATGGACTTCATATAATAGATGGGCAAAAAATCGTAATGAAAAACGTAAAATACTTGAAGCCAAATCTGGGTATGATTGTTATGTGGATGGTACTGAATTTTTAACTGCCGATGGATGGAAATTATTTGATGATATTAATGAAACTGATGAGTTAGCTACTGTATTTTGGGATTGTCCTGATGGTGGATATCAACATCGTAGTCAATTTAAAATTGAATATCAAAAGTATTATGATAGATTTGATGGTACATATACTGGTGATATGTATAATTTAATTGGTACTCATATTGATTCATTGGTTACAGCAAATCATAATATATTAATTCAACCAGAATCACGAAAATCTGGTGATAAGTCTACATGGAAATTGAATATGGCTTCTCATTTACCTGATACATTTAATATTGTATATACATGTAAGCCTACTACAAAAACTCATAGTTTACCCAATGAATTAAATATATTAAATGATATAAATTTACCTGTAACTGCATATCTTTCATTAATGGGATGGTATTTATCTGATGGTACAGTCACATTTAAAAAAGATGGTGATTCAATAAAATCAATTAGAATATCACAATTAAAAAGTAATAGATTATATCCATATTTTATTCGATTTATTAATAAATATTCTAAAATATTAAATGCATCGGTATATGAATATGATCGAATTAATAGTGCTGGTGATAATATAATTGAATGTATATTAGATATTAGACACCCGATATTAATTAATAAATTATATAATGAATGTGGGCATTATTCTAAATTTAAACGTATACCTAGATATGTAATGTCGTTAAGTAAACGTCTAAAAGAAGTAATATTTGATGCGATGGTTAATGGCGATGGTACTATACGTAAACATAAAACAATTGATGATAATATAATATATTATACAACTAATAAACAGTTGGCAAATGATGTAAATGAATTATGTTTTTTAGCTGGATGGGTATCTAATATATATGGTCCATATGAATCAATATCATCATTTACAGGTAAACCACATGTAATGTATCAAGTATTTTGTGATAAAAATGCATCACGAACTAAGCGATTAATGAAACATAATAATGTAAAAAAAATTCCAGTAATTAATCAACGTATTGTATGTTTTTCAGTTCCAAATAGTACGTTAGTAACTAGATATAATGGAAAAATTAATATACAAGGTAATTGTAAACATGCGATGCACTTAATTAGACTTTTAAGAATGAGTGTTGAAATTATGGGAGGTCAAGGTGTTCTTGTTGATAGACGACAAATTGATCGTGAGTCCCTGATGGAGATTCGCATGGGAAATGTATCATTTGATATTATTGAACAAGAATGTGCAGATTTAAAAGCTAAAGGTGATGTATTATATAATAAAAATCCGCTTCCTATTGATGTGGATCGAGATAAAATCAATGCACTTAAAAAAGAATTACTTTTAGGTGCAATGACTCGTTAAGCTATTGGGGGTGTATATGTATAAAACTAATATAGATAGATTATGGGATGTATGTGAATATGAATCTTATGTTGGGCGACAAAAGGGATTTACATTTCTGGCATGTCACACCGCAGCATGTAGTTTAATATTATCTAACCATGATGTAATTGTATTAATAAGTGAAGGTCGGGATATGATGTATATCACACCAAAGTTATGTGATATATGTAATGAATATGATATTAAAATACTTAATTACAATCGAATGAAGTTATATATTGATACCTCACATGGTCGAATTAACTTTATAGTGACTAATAAATTATCACATAACGATAAAGTGATTAATTCAATATTATCTGATACTTATACGTATAGTAAATTTAGAGGTATTGATGATTATTTTATTATTCCAATGGGTCATCAGGACTAACCATGTCTAAATTTATTAAATCTATAATTTAAACAATCCATGCCCTCACTTTCGGGGGCTGGGTTATTTCCCCACTGTTGACATCCAACTATTTTTGGTCCGTTACTGGTTAACATACCTTTTACTGATGGTACATATCCCTTTGGTACTACATCACAGCCACCATTTTTAAAAAATACTGCTCTAGCTGAATTGTTACAAACCATGTGACTATCTACGATTTGACGAACACCTAAACGTCCGTCGTTTGGTTTATTACTACATCTTGTATTACAAGAGCAATTTATGTTATTACAACTACATGACATACGTTATCCTCCATATTAAGTTTATAATTTGAGTTGGTTCAACATATATTTATGTTATAGTCAAAATAAGGACAACAACATGAAAAAATTTTATTTAACATATGTTAAACCGGTATTAAAATTCCTACGTTTAATCGATGAGCAAGGTGAATTAAGTATTACAAATATTCTTGTGATTATTTTTGCATTTAAATTTGCATATGCTCCAATGGAAGAAACATCAATACAAGATATGGCACTGGCATTAACCGCAATGGGTGTGTATATTGGTAAAAAAGCAATTTACAAAATTGCTGATGTAAAAAAAGATAGTGCTGTAACTCAAGAAGTAATTACTAAACTAAAAGAGTTTGCAAATATAGATACTGAGGAATAACATGTTAATTCAAATTAAAAAATATTGGAAAATTGCATTAATTATTTTAATTTCTGCCTTAATTCTATTTTATTATGTATTTTTAAAAAGTGAGAAAGATGATATCGATCCAAAAAAAACTTCGGATAAATTGAAGAAGGGATTAGATGAAATCAAAGACAAAATTACTGAGGTACGGAATACCGCAGTTGTAGAATCTGCAATTGCAAAAACTAAAGTAGAAGAAGTTAAAAAGGATTTAAATGAAATATCTAAAAACAAAGATGCTGCAACGAGGAGGACTAAACTTGCTGAACTCGCTAAACGTGTGTCTTAAAATTGTAATCTTTATAATAATGGTAATAGTGTTTAGTTCATGCTCGTCAACTGTACCATTATTTAAATCAAGTACATCAATGCAATATCAAGCGTATACTATTGAAAGCTATAATTCATTCCTTCCTCGTGAATATCGTGAAGTTGTAGATTCAACATTTATTAATCAAGATTACATTGATCGTAAATTGCAATTACATTTACCAGATACACTTCCCGATAGTGTTTTATATAATCCAGATGCTCCTGTATTTGATCCATACCCTAATGATAGTGGTATAGTATTATCTGAAAAAGATATGGCTCTATACATAAAAGATAGAGAACTTGTTAAAGCAATGAAAAGCGAAATTAACGCTCGTAAAACAGTTGATATTGCAATTATTAAAGGTGCAGTTGAAGCTGAAAAGCTTTATCGTGGAACTATCAAAGAATCAAATGAATATAATAAACAAATTTTTGATAAGTATGCTGATGAGAAAGCTAATAAACGTACATGGCGAAATATTGCGTTATTTGCATTAGCTTTTAGTGGTGGATTCATTGTGAACGAGTATGTTGCCCATGACTAAGAGTACTGTTGAACGTGATATAGTGTATATGAAGATGGCACGTGATATATCAAATTTATCTAAAGATAAAAATACTCATATAGGATGTATGATTGTTGCTAGTGATGGTACTCCGGTATCATGGGGATATAATGGTGCAATTGCTGGATGTAATGATGTATTAATTCCTCATTCAAGAGAAATAGAACCTGTGTCATATCGCAGGGTTACGAATAATGGTACTGAAACTATTACACTAGATTTAAATAAATATCCGTTTATGTCGCATGCGGAAGCAAATGCAATTTATTTTGCAGATAGAAATAAGTTAATTGGTTCTACTTTATATGTAACTGCATATCCATGTATAGAGTGTGCCAAGGCGATTACACGTGCTGGAATAAAACGAGTTGTAATTGAAACTCCATCCATAGTTGATAGTACATCCAGTATTGAAGAGGTTAACTACAAAAGTGAATGTATTATGGCTCAAAAAAATATTACATTAACTGTTGATGGTAACGATATACAATTATACTGCGATTAGAGTGATTGTATAAACAATATATGTGAACCTTTATAAGGAAAAATATGTCACGACAAAAACCATTTGGTCCTACGATCATAAAAGATAAATACGGTAAGCCAGTTAAAGCATTAACACAAGGACAACTTGAATTAATACAAGCCATTGAAAAATACGATATAGTATTTGTTAACGGTCCCGCTGGAACAGGAAAGACTTTTTTAGCAGCATGTGCAGCAGTTGCAGGACTACAGGAGGGGAAATATAAACATGTTTCTCTTAGCCGCCCAGCAGTTGTATCAGGAGAAGAACTTGGGTTCTTACCTGGATCACTTGAAGATAAAATTGCTCCATACATGAAACCACTATATGAAAGTATTGAAAAATTAAAACCTAAACCTAAAAAAGTTACTTATGGTAATGAAAAGGGGAAAAGGAAACGAAAACGTGTTGAACCTCAAAAGTGGGGGGATGCTCCTGTTGAAGAGGAAGAGGTTGAATGGGCAGAAAAAGTTGAGATTGCTCCGCTTGAATATATGCGTGGTAGTACAATGGAAAATGCGTTTGTAATTCTTGATGAAGCTCAAAATGCAACTCCTGCTCAAATTAAATTACTTCTTACTCGAATGGGTTGGGGAACTAAGATCGTTATTACTGGTGATGCGTCTCAGTCTGATTTAGCTCGACGAGTGGGGTCTGGATTTAGACATGCTCAACATTTATTAAAACATGTTAACGGTGTTGGTTTTGTACATTTAACTGATAATGATATTGTTAGACATAAACTAGTCAAAGATATCATTAAGTGTTATGAAAAGGATGATAATTACAAAAACCATACTTATTCTAATAGACGAGAAGAAGAATGGGAATGTTATGATGGATATGATGAGACGGGAAGACCTATTGGTGAATTCGACTCAATTCCTGGTAAACATCTAGAAACTGAACCATATACTGGAACAATTGATATATCAAAATTAGATCAGTTTAATAATTAAAAATTCATGCCTTCTATACTATTATAAACTATTAGTATGGAAGGCTCTGAAGAATTATCTGGATTAATTGCTGTATTAACATCAAGCGAACTGTGGCAAGCTGTCTTGGTGTTTATTGTTGGGTTTGTAATAATTAGTTTACTTAAAACTATTGCTAGTACTATTTTTCAATTTATTTTATTTAAAACTGATGTATTTGGGATTGGTAGTTATATTGAATATAAAGGTAAACGTGGTGTTATTAAGTATATGGGATTAAGACGAATTACGATTGAATTAGAAGATAAGAATTCGACTATATATATTCATACAACCGATTGGAAAAATCTAATTTTAATTATATCAGATGATTTAAATTCTAAAAAGGATTAGTATGAACGCAGGTGCATTTATTTTTGTTTTATGTCCTAAGACACAAAGAATTTTATTAGGCAAACGTAATAAAGAAACCGATTGGCATCCAAGTAAATGGTTTTCATTCGGTGGTACAATGGAAGAGGGTGAAACCCCTAGACAGACCGCTGTGCGTGAGTTTTTCGAAGAGACTAAGATTACATCCGAACACTACAAACTAAGCGATAGTTATGTTTATATGGCTCAAGATGTAGACGATGAGGGTAATTTGCATGATATATATCTATTCATTGCAACTATGAGTAGTGAGGTATTTCCTGAAATTGATTATGAATCACAGGATTGGAAGTGGTTTAAATTAACCGACATTCCTAATATTGATGCACATCCATTGCTATTTGAATTATTTTCAGATAAATATTCACTTACTGAAATAAAAAAAGCATTAATGCGAAATTATTTTTCCAATTAAAAAACTTTATTTTCTATATTTAAACCATATTATGAAAAAGATATACATTTTTTATATTTAGTGGTAGGCATTATGTTACACGATAACTATAAACTATATAGTAGGAGGAACATAAAATGGAAAACATAAATAATAGTGATAATCAGTGTATGAATCATGATGAATTTATTCAGTTTCTTGCTGATCAGAAAAATGAAATTGAAAAATATAAATGGATTGAGTCTGAAAAAGTAGGGCATGATTTAGGAAATTGTGCAATTATGGATTGGATTCACAAGTACGCAAAAAAATATAGAGATCAATACAGACAAACACATTAATTTTATAAGCTATCTAATTGGGTGGTTTTTTTAATAGTCTATCAAATAATTCTGTATATTTGGGTAATAGTATAGTATAATCTAATGTATATAAATCTGTTGGCATTGCGTCAATAATCTCGTCAATCTCTGTTGGACCTTTAACATATTCCCACTGTCTTGTAGTCATAATGTAATTATAGAAGAGTATATACGCATTTGCTGATTGAGAATAATTTTCTTCATCGAAATTTAATTTAAATTTTTTTATATTTTTTATGGCTCTACGCTCACAATTAAGTTCACAGTCACGAATTACATTAATTGCTGTTTTTATAGTGTTATATTCATACTCGGTTCCACTTAACCAATTATCCATTATAGTTGAAGATTCATATCCACCTCTTAAATGTTGGGTAAATGTAGGATCATCATCAATCCATTGTTCCATGTGAGAAAACTCATGTACAAGTGTAGATGTAAATGCAAAATCATCATTGAGCTGCGTTATTCCCATTTCAGGAATAGTATGGGCAAAATAACCACCAAAGCTTTGTCCATTCACTTTAAAACAATCATCTTCTGTAAGTATTAATTTTATATTATATCGTCTACATTCACTTTTAACGTACTGTAAAAAAATTTTATGAGTTTTCGATAAATCCATCATAAATAGTTTATCACTTTGTGTTAATAATTTGTATCTTTAAATTTAATAAGGAGAACATTAAAATGCAAAAATATTTTGATATTATTAACACTATTCGTAAAGAGAATGCAGGTTTACGGACGAATCGTACTAAAGTACAAACAATTAAAACAACTGGAACTATGTTTAAGCATGATATGGGTGATGGGTTCCCAATTATGACAACAAAAAAAATTAACCCTCAAACATCATTTACTGAGACTGAATTTTTCATTCAAGGTATCCATGACAAGCAATGGTTAAAAGATCATAATTGTAATATCTGGAATGGTTGGTGTGATCCTCGGCTTGTACCATATGGACATGATGAAGAAACACAAAAACGAATGGCAGAAACAAATGAACTTGGTAGAATTTATGGAGTTCAATGGCGTGATTGGGGTGGAAAAAAAGATGTAACTGATAAAAATCTTTCTATTAAAATAGATTGGTCTCAGGGAATAGATCAACTTAAAAATGCTCATGACAAATTATTAAGTGATCCTAATGATCGTAGAATGATTGTAATGGCGTGGAATCCAAGCGAGTTAGATCAAATGGCATTACCCCCATGTCATATTGGATTTATGTTCACTTCTGATGGTGAATATCTTGATCTTACATTTTGGATGAGAAGTGTAGATACATTTCTTGGAATGCCATTCAATATTACATCATATGGGATGATACTAGAACTCATGGCAAAGACCGTAGGTATGCGTCCTCGATACCTTGTAGGTCAGTTTGCTGACACTCATATTTATAGTAATCATCTTGAGCAAATCGAGTTACAACTGACTCGTGAGCCATATCCGTTACCTAAATTAATTTTACCTGATGATGTAAATATTTTTACATGGACAGCTGATCAATGGGAACTTGAAGGATATAAACATCACCCATTCATTAAAGGTAATGTAGCAATTTAATTTATTATTCCCATGAGAAAATCTCATGGGAATTTTTATTTTTTTTTCTATATTTTTTTAATTTACAATACTATGTTTCTTTCTATATTCATGTCATATAACAAAGGACATAATATAAAATGGCAAAGCATAGTTATCAATTTAAAGATCACAGTATATTAACTAAAGCAGATGAGTATCAACTATTTGATTTATATCATAGAACTAACTCAGCTGAGACTAAACAACGTATTAAAAATCGCATAGTAACACACAATATGAAATTTGCTGCTAAATGTGCAAATACATATATTCCAAAATATCCACATGTAGACCCTGATGATATCAAAGGTTATGCAATGATGGGGCTAATTGATACAATAGATCGGTTTGATCATACACGTGGTATCAAGTTTACATCATATGCTGTATGGTGGATAAAAAATTTCATCAATCGAAATATAGAAACGGCTGAAAGTTTAGTTAGGTATCCTGCTAATATACATCAGCAGTTACAAAAAGAAATCAATACACGAGAATTCTCTGATGAGATGCTTGCAATGGTAAATAGTGTTCGTGGTGGACAGTCACTTGATAAACCACTTAATCAATTTAATGCTAATATGCGTACAAGTTCATTATCGGATTTACTCGAAGATCACACGATTGAACCTACGGATAATATAATTGAGTCAGCTCAATTGAAAGAACAAATTAATAAAGCATTAGATTCGTTAAATGATAATGAAAAATTTATTATTAAAGAAGCATATGGATTTTATACTGGTGAGAAGCGACCATTGCATGACATTGCTATTGAATTAAATGTCACACATGATAACGTTAGATACATTAGAAATAAATGCATTGAGAAGCTTAAAAAGCGATTACAAATGCATGTTTGAACCTAGAATGGGTCGTAGTCGTCTGGCTCACGATCCATTTCATCTTCGTATCGATCAATTGATCGTTCATTTATATACTCAGATGCGTTTTGTTCTGCTTTCTCTGCAATTTCGTCCAGGTGTGGTTCAATTTCTTTGTTGATTGCAGCTAATAACATTGGATCAAGTTCTGTAAGTTGCTCTTCGTCTTCAATATCAATATCACCGGCATCAGTCCCATCAATAAGAAGATTTAATGATATACGTGTAATATCATGACCATCTATATTAGCAGCACCTTCTTCTGAACTTTCTCTAGTAGCTGGTCTATATGGTTCATGGTCAAACTCAAATTTTACTTCTACCGTTGCGTCCACTGAAATATCTTCGTTATCAATTACATCAACTCCGGTTGTTTTTTTGTATTCATATATTGCATTTTTTATATCGAAGTATTTAATTGCAATCTCATGTGAGTATTCAAGATCTGTTATTTCAAATGACCATTTATCTGTATCTATTTCGTCAAAACTTTCAGCTTCGGTGCATACACGATAAGCATGTTTAATAGTTCCACGTAGCTTTGGGTCGTCTACCATTCCTTCAAGGAATGTCATAAATTTTTTATTTTTATTCATTGTGTATCCAATTTTTCTGTCTAGTATAGTTTATAAAATGTAGAAATATTCCGACAAATCAATATTTTTTTCTATATTAAGTTTATGAATAGACTTATAGAAACAGCTTTATGTTGTATAATAATGAATATATGCGTTCTAGTAGTGGTGATTGGACAATCATGACTAATGGAATTAATTGTGGGCACCCAAGTGGTGGCTTAAAAATACTCCTTGATAAAGAGTACAACTTACTTATATTGGATGAAACTAATGGCAGACTTTAAAGAACTAAAAGATTTTAAACCGATGACTAGAGACGAATTATACATAGAATATCCAAAATTATTTAAACAGATTGGACTTCCTGAATCTAAATCATGTATGCATTGGGGGATGGCAATTGGTGATGGGTGGGTAAGTTTAATACAGGACTTAAGTAAATGTTTAAATTCATATGATGGAGTTGAATATGCTCAAATTAAAGAAAAATTTGGTGTCCTCCAAGTATATTTATATTTTAATGATGATGTATCTAAAGAAACTAAAGAAATATGTAAACGATATGTAGATACATATAGTCAATATTCACGTGAAAAATGTGAAGTGTGTGGTGCTAAAGGCACGCATGGGGTGACAAATGGTTGGTTATCAACACTATGCCCTACTCATCGCCAAGCAAAGGAGAAACAAAATGTTGAATAATAGTGCTCTTGTAAATATGATATACACCTATATTAGTAGTGGTCACATGCCGAATAAAACTGATTGTTTATATCGGACATTTATGGAATGGAAAAAAGTATGGAAAGGTAGATCTTAAAATGGCTAAGGTTAAGAAACCCGCTAAGTTAACGTTTATTTCAATTATTCCTGATAATTTGAAAGACCTTGAATTAAATACTATACCCCAAGTGACGACTGCACTTTCATATGTTCTTAAATGGGGGAAACTTAAAGCTGTAATTGAAGACTTACCGGAAGATCATAAAAATGTAATTGCATTTTTTAAAGGAATTAATAAACTTAGCCATCAAACTTTTCAACCGCAAAAAGTTAAAAATTTATGGGATAAACATAACATGGAAGATATCACTGATTACAAACTACATGTATTAGGTATATCTAATGATGAGGATGACGAACATAAATAAGGATAATTATGCCAATTGAATATGAACATAGATATTTGGTGGAGTCAATTCCTGAATGGAAAGATTTCGCTCAAATTAAACAGCGATATATTGGTATTGATTCCGATAGATCGTTTATACAGCGTGTTAGAATGATATGCTCTGATGAGCATACACCTATATATTTAGCAACTCATAAACTTGGGCGTGATCCATTTGTACATGAAGTTGAATACGAAATTCCCCCGGATGCGTATCATGAGTTATGTGACTATTTTACAATTGGAACTCCAATTGATAAAGTTCGTTATCATGTTTATATTGATGGATTAAAATGGGATGTTGATAAATTTGCGAATGGAATGATAATTGCCGAACTTGAAGATCCTCCAGAGGAGTATTCGTTAGATGGATTTGGTGAATCTATAAATTTATCTGAGATGTCAGAATTTAAAAATTTCAAGATATCATTAAATGGGTATCCTGAATACAAACATTTATTTGAGGGGCATTGTTCATCCTAGTGGAATATTTAACTTTACATCATATTGTTCAGTTTATGTTAGCCGTACTGGGAATTGCTACGGCAGTTCTTACCGCACGTAAACATAAATGGTGGATAGTAACTTCCCTACTATCACAACCTTTATGGTTTTATTCTGCATATACGGCGGAGCAATGGGGAATGGTGATTTTGTGTTTAGTTTACACGTCATCAACATTATATGCTATAAATTTTTGGTGGGACAAAAAAATACACCAAAATAATTAACTTTTTTCTATATTTGATATTATGAATTATTATACAAGCGATTTACATTTTGGACACAATAACATTATAAAATTTTGTGAGCGTCCGTGGGCAAATACAGATGAGATGGACCAAGCTCTCATTGAAAACTGGAATGCTAGAATTAATGAAGACGACCATGTTTATATACTTGGTGATTTTTGTTTTAACAAAAATTCATTCATTGAGGCACTTGGTAAATTAAAAGGATTTAAACATTTTGTCCTGGGAAATCATGATCCAAAAGGGATTACGTATGCGGTAAAACATTTAAAAAATGTATTTTTCCATGATCTAATACATACTGTTAAAGACGGTAATAAAAAAATAGTGTTATGTCACTATCCTATTCGTGAATGGAATGGATATTATCATGGAGTGGTTCATTTTCATGGACATACCCATGGGACAATTGGAGATAACTTTCAAGATAATGCGTTTGATGTAGGTGTAGATTCTCGTGATTATGAGCCTAAATTATACGAAGAAATTGTTGCAGATAATTTTGTACATCGATCATTTGGTAAAGGTGAATATGCAAATGAAACAAATAAATCAAAGGGTTCGGTATGAATAACAAATTAGGATTATTTATTGTAATAGCAATTATAATTGCGGTAGTTTCACTGAAAATTGCGTTTGGGATATTGGGATTTTTATTATCAAAAGTTGGCATTGTGATTATCGTATGTGCATTTTTATATTTTTTTATTGCATATAAATTGGAAACCCGAAACGAGAGTCGTAAATAATGGATACATATATTACCTATGAACAGTGGTTAAATAACATAGTATCACATATACGAAGTATTAATAATACATCGATTGAAGATTGCCCTGAGTGTCAAAATAACTTTAATCCAATATGTAATTTATGTGATGGATCCGGTATAATTGTACATGGTGATGATGGTCATAAAATTAATGTAAGTATAAATGCATATAACCGTCAGCTTGAATATGATAAAGTTCGCTGGCGTAAATATATAGCGAGGTGTAACAATGAGTGATTTTTTACGCCTAGCTGATGTACATGAATCCAGTTATGATGACGGTTTACATGAGAATCACCCACCATTTGAAGATCCAATTGCAATTTGTGCAATTGATGAGTTAGGTAGGTACCATTTTTTAGAATATGTAAATGGAGATAAAATATGTACTGAGCTTTGGGATAACGAGGCTGAGTATATATCAGAATTTGAACATGATACTTTAGCGAGCTGTGTGGTTCAATGTAAGTTCATATATGACTCATATCAATCATATGAAGGTGAGTGGGATGGAAATATGGAAATTATAGAAGATAAAGTGTTATGGTAATATAAACCCCAACCCAAAGAGGACAAATCATGAAACTAACAATTTCTAAACAAGATGCAATCGATATGTTCAGTGAAAAATATCCTGATACTGAGATTGAAGATGTGTTATTTGTTGATGACGAAGGCGAAGCTCTCGTTAATGCAACTGATGTAGTTGAAACTATCACTACTGATGATGAAAATCAATGTGATGACGATGACGATGACGATGACGATGACGATTTTGACGCAGACTCATCACCTGAAGATTTCGTAGCAGCAACTGGCATAGTGAAAGTACTTAAGAAAGCTTTAGAAGATCAAGGATATAAAAATCGAATTCCAGATAATCCAGATAAAACATGTGAAGACGCTGCTGAAGATTTTTTTAACAAACTTAAGAGACGTGAAAAGAGAATAATCGTTGACGTGATGCATACTAATGGAATTAAAAAATTCCTTCTATTATGGCAGGATTATCAAAACTTTATACATAAAAAGTTGTAACCTATGTTATCAGTACCATTTGGAAGTGCGGAATTAAATATTCCAATACGATTTGAGTACGATAATATGGGATTTGAACTAAATATTGCCGGTGAAACCATCGGCAAGTTTAAATTTCGCTTATCAGTTGCTAAAGATATTACAAATATTGAAGAGGCTCTTGATGAATTTTTAACTAAAAATCCACAATATGTTACATTTTACAATCATGGTGTAGGTGATAAAAATCGAATTAATATTCCTGATGGGGATAATATTATTTTTAATCATATAGTACAATGGTGTAAACATTGGAATATTGATATAACTGAGTTTAATAAACTTGTAGATATAGTTAATAAATTTGGAAATGATACTGATCCCTTAACATTTAAAATTAATGGTCAAATTTTCGATCAATCAACGTCATTAATTACCAATTATACCGACTTGATGGCTAATGGAACTAATATTGAGTTTACTAATACCACAATATGTGATACCACTACTAGTAATTTATATCAACGTAACGAGCACAACTATATGTTAGCTCCTATTTTTAATATGAATACTGAGATTAAATTTCAAACATTATCTAACACATCATCTCAAACATTTAATTTTGATGATCCAATTGTATATATGGATGTTATTAGTAATAAAATTCCGTTATACATTTTTAGAAATAAACTTGTTCCATTATTTGCATTGAAATATATCAACCCACGGTTGCAATATATACTGGATGATATTTTAAATATGTCTAAACGAAAATACTCACATTTTATTTTATGCTTGGATGATATATTTAGTATAAGTAGTATGGAACTACTGAATGATATCAGTATGGTTCATGGAATAGATATTGAAGATTTACATAAAGAAGCGGTAACATATATGTCTAAAGACAATCCAGCTATGTATCGGTTTTTTTACAAACGTGCTGATGTAATTGCTGAGATAATAAATACAATCCCAAAATTTATTGATGATTTTCCATTTAATAATCAACGGTTTGCAATACCAAATATAAGTGCTCGCCCTCAGACTTCATTGCAATGGATGATGACTAATATAATTGCACTTAAAACAATTAATTTTAATTCTTATCTAAAAAAACTTGATTTGAGTTTTATTAAAGATGTAAAGGGCAACACTAAAACATTATTAACTGCAATACATACACCAATTAAAACACTTGATATGTATTTAAAATATACTCACATGCTAACTGATGATGGTATATTTAAAGACGCTGTAATGCATACAAAGGTTCAGGGTGATTCAAATCTATATGAATATGGGATGCGTGAAGATGAATTAGCTAAAATATGTAATCAAATGATTGATTTTATTGCGGATGGTAAACGCATATTTAATGAGTATCCAGACCCGGTTGATCTTGGTGAGATGGGTATAATAAAAATGGTGCCAGTTACTGGAACGTATCTTAAACAAATGCGTAATACAATATATAATCATAGAATGGAAATTAAAATAACACTTGATTATAAATTACAACAATTACATAAAAGTTCTAAAACCAATAATTTAATGAAATGTGATGTTAATTTATCACCTGAATTAGAAGAGTGTCGTATTAAATTTAAAGACGAAATGATATTACTTGGTAGTACATTAAAACATTGTTTGGGTACTTATACTGAATCGAATGATTTATTTTTTAGAAGAGAAAATGTGTGTGCTCAGATTCGTATGCCGACATTCCAGTTAGGTCAATGTTATGATCGTGAAGATAAAATTACCGAAAAATCTAAAGAGTTTGGCGAATGGTTAATAACGAATATTAACATGTGGTGTGCTCGATTATACCATGAAGACATTACAGCGGAAACCGGAATAGAACTCAATGATTTCGATGATTACATTGATGAAATTGGAGATATAGTTAGACAAAATAATATGTTTAGATTACTTACTGGTGATCACGTTAATACACGTTGTTATGCTAATGGGGTTGCTGAACGATTAAATGTAGTAGATGGTTAAACATTATTAAAATATATAGGAATATATAAAAATGAGTAGATTTAGATACATTAAGATGGGATAATATTAAACAAATACTTCGACTTAAAGCATTGAGTAAAACTGATGCTTTGTTACCGACCCAAGATGATTTTGGTCTTAATTTTACTGAATATGGAATTGAAGTAACGTTATATGATAAAACTCGATTAGTTAAATACTCTGCTCACTATTTATGTGACATCGAACGAGTTGCTGAATTGATGTTATGTAACATGAATGAGGATTATATTAAAAATGCTGATGAATATATATGGGTAAATATAGACTCTAAACACGAGTCACTTACATCATCATTAAATATAGATTATGATCCAGATAAAGTAGATGAATTAGAATTCGTAAATATTGATCGTGTAGATGGTTTAATTATAAATCATATCACAGAGTTTCGTGAATATAATAAATATCACACCGATTTAGATTACAATGACACTAGAGATTTAAGTGATATAACAAAGCGTATTAGATCTATGAAGACCGAAAATCACATGGATAATATGTATTATGCTATGTCAAGTAATATGATTACAAATAAGTATTATAAGTTATCTGATGTAGCTGAAGCATTTAAATTAGAACCAATTGATTCCAATATCAAAATTCTATTTTATTATATGAATGTGGATACTCGCCGTTATTTTATATCTGATATTAAAAATATGAGTGATCATAAATTGAGATATATATTAACAACACTCACTCGTGAATTTTTTGATTCGCACGGAGCGGTGCAATTTGTATACCTTGAACAATATAATCGATTTGGTTGGGTTAAATATAACATTGATCACATTGGTGAAATATATAATCGGATATTAAAATCAGTTCCAAATACTATTGATAAATTTCCTTTTAAAGTATTTGATAATAAAATTCCATCTATATCAACATTTCCAGGTACACCTTTTAACTGGTTATTAACTAATAATGTAATTGATCGAGTTGGAATAATATGTAATACACTTGTAAATATTGAAGCTAACACTGGAACTAAAGCAATTAAAGATAACACAGCTGCGTTATTGCCATATATTCAGTGCCCACTTGAAGCATTTGAATTGTATATAAAATACCGTTTATTAGAAACTGACGGTATTGATGGTTCTGACTTCTGCGATGACTTTTATGATTACCTTGATCAAATCAGTGGTAAAAATTTAATTGGGTATATGCAACTTGCTATTGAGAAAGGATATTATACTGATGATGATAATGATGGTGATGTGTATAAATTTGATGGTACTCGTATTTATAATAATATTAAAGCATTTTTACAATTCATTGAAGATGGTAAAGATATAAAAAAATCTTATCCAGATATGATTACACTTGATGATGGGTATGAATTAAAAATGGCTAAGGTTGAGGGTACGATATTAAAACAAGTACGTAATTCAATATATAATCATCATGAAGAGAAAAAAATCTCAATTGAACAAAAACTACGACTACTGGATAAAGGTGAATTGATGGAGTCTGATGTTGAAGTTCCACAAGAAATTCGTAAGTTTCACATTGCTACAAAAAAACGTCTAATATATAATGGTCGTGAATTAGGTCATTGTATTGGTGGCAAAACAAATTCAAAACATCTATTTTTTAGAAGAGGAACTTCATGTGCTGAGGTTATATATGATAAAAAGAGGTTTATGGTATCAACTTGTTTAGATGCTAAGAATCATATTACTGATGAATCGAAGGAATTTGAAAAATATTTAATTGAGCAGCTTGATGGTGTAACACCAGTATATAAGGATAAAGATATTCATGAATAAATTTTTTGTACCCCCTACATTAGAAATATTTCATACTCGTGATCAAAGATGTATATGGGATAAGTTCTGGCGTAATGTAAATAAAGATAATTACAATGCTTTAACTGAAAATGAATCACAAATTATTAGAGAACTTCATGTAGAACGTCTCAGAGGTCATTTTAAACAGTTTGCTATGGATGGGACCTTTGCTCTTCCAATTCGGTTAACAGACGGTACAGAGCTGCTGAGTGGCTATAATCGAATTGTTACTGGTGATCATGGCTCTTATATTGAATTTGATGAAAATGATCTTCTTTTACCCATTCGAACTAAAAAAGGTCAAGAGTGGAGAGAGAGTGAAGAGTATGATTGTAAATATTACTGGAAACAACCGGTGACTAAAGATAAAGATGGAAATGATATAGGTAGAAATGTAAAAATTTATTATCAAATTAAAAAGGTCAAGTATGCTAACTACTTGACCAAAATGATGTACATTGACCCATATGAAGTTATGGATTCATGCGGAGTTATTAATGATGATATGCTTTAATTACCGTAGGCGTTTTTAAATTTATCATCCTGGGTTTCACCCATTTGTTGTCCAATAGGTGGAGCAATACCAAGTTTTTTATGTAAATTACTATTAAGTATACGAGCAAAATGACTAGCACTTTTTGGATCTAATTCTAATAAAATATTATAACGTTCCATCGCTTCTTTAAATGCGTCGTTAGTTTTAATATCCATTTCATCTAAATATTCATCTTGAATTTCATGAACAAATTCAGTTGCTTCTTTTTGATTCTCTTCTGGGGTAGGAATTTTATCACCACCGGCGAATGCACCAGTTGCAAGTGAACCAGCAAGTAAACCAGCTCTAGCTAAATTACCTAATTTACTTTCGGTTAATGAGTCAGGGTCGAATACAGCTTGATGAGCGGTGATTACACTTTCAGCTAAAATCTGATCTTCACCCGCAATAGTTTTAACAAATTCATAAAATTTTTCGTTTTTCATATGATTACCTCGTAATATTAATAGTTTATAATATTGTTCTATTTTTAACAAATATTTGCTATCTTTGTATATTATGAAAGTATTTAAACGAATGACATATAAAGTATATCTCACAATGCAAGAAGCTATTGAGAGAAATTTAGATTTACCAGAAGAATTATTCGATGAAGATAATGATGCATATGTACTTACATATTATACGGCTATGAAGTATTCAATATTCACCGAAGCTGAATTGGCACTTATACATAAAGAGTGTCATAATGTTAAAGATCATGGATCAATTGATATGAAAACAGCATATCCAGTTACAGCACAAGAAGTTAATGATTATATAGATCATCTACTTGTGGAGGTAGGTGTTGATTGGTTAATTAATCGAGGTACTGATCTCATTAGAATGATAAAAAATAAATTCAATAATGAATCTCGAACATTTGATCAATCTATGGTTGAGCGTGTAACTATCAAGCGAATAAATAAATTTCAACACAGTAATTATGATTTAATGCCGGGTACATATTTAAATTATAGAAGCGTTCTTGATTGATAATAACTCGATTCTGCTATGGATTCAATACATAACAGGCATTTTAAGGAGAAAGTATGAGTACTAAAATAATTACAGCAGATGAAGCAAGCCAAGCTGCTAGTAAGGGTTCAGCTATTACGGATTTAATATTAAATGATATATATTCTAAGATTCGCAAAGCATCAACTGCAAAAGAACCGGAGATTTCATTGTCATATATGATACCTCGTGGTAAGATGGCTATAATGGTAAAGAAAATTCAACCAGCACTCGAAGCCAATGGGTACACCATATCGATCATCAAATATAAAAAAATTGCACCTATCATGGACAATGTGGGCGTTCTATTAGTTGGGTGGTAGTATGTTATTCTTTCCATTGAATGAAAAACTTGAACAGAAGTTTTTAATGTTACCTCAACCTGATGTAGTTAACACAAATGACGTTGTATTTCCGAAAGAAGTATTAGATGCTGCTATTAAACGTTTCTATAAACAAATAGACAAGGGGAGAGCATTAGTAATTGAAGGTCTCCCTGAAAGATGTGGTGAAGTTAATTTAATGAGCGTTATTGGTGGAATTACTGATATTTCTTTTAATGATAGTTTAAACTACTACGAATCAACCATGAAATTCTTTGATACTCCATCAGGGATTAACCATAAACTTCTTTTTACAAGTGGTTATAAATTTATACTTAAAATTAATACGACTCCACAATTGCATAATATATGTAATGATCCTAACCTTACGATTCACTCATTATCTCTATTATCTCTTTACTATCATCGCTAGAAGTAGGAATGAATGATGATGCCCCTTTAATTATCTGATTGACAAACTTAAATATGTTTCTATATTAGATATATGAGTAATTTTAAAGGTCATAGGAATGCTGGAATAGTGGCGGGTGTCGCAGTCGGAATTGGATTGGGGATTACTAAGTTACACTTTGGAATCGAGGTTGATACTACAATTATCGCAATTGCAATGGGAGCTACATTTTTATTTGCTCTGTTTCCTGATATTGATGTAAAGTCAACACCATCTAAATGGTTCTACTGGTCCGTTGCAATTACACTTGGGTATTGCTACTACATAGAACAACATGCGGTTGGTAATCTACTTGGATTGATTTCGATAATTCCCCAACTGACTAAACATCGAGGTATATTTCACAGTCGATTGACCGCAATTATACTTCCAGCTTCAATTTTTTATTTACACTATATAAATACACTTACACTAAAAGCAAGCATTATTATTTATATAGCGTCTGTTATTGGATATTTTACTCATCTTTTCAAGGACCGAAAATAATTAGTACAATTATTATTATATTTGAACATCATGGTTTATAAAATTAAAATAATTATAAACTATTATTATGAAATGTTATAATACAATTGAACTAATTCGTCAGATCCAAGATAAAGAATTATTTGAATCGGTATATACTGGATTTAAAACCATATATGAGAGTAATTCTACTGTGGCAATTGACGAGATGGAACATGATACATATCCGGAAGCGTTAATGTTGATGGATGAGCATTTTAATCCAATTACTGATAAAACAACATATTCAAAAGAACTTGAACATATTGCAATGGATCTATTTCATGTATATAATGAACATCAGAAACAAATGTCTGATGAGTTAGATACACTTGATTTTAATGAACTAAAATTAGTTATGAGTACTGTGGCTGAATTGATGCCTCAAATGACAGGTGAAAATACATTTGAAGACTATTCTAGTATACTTAAAGATAAGATACAACTATTTGTTGGTCTATTTGGAAGTCCAGAGAATATGACACGTGTACTAAATGAATGGATCGAAAGTGAGAAATTCAACGCATTGTACCATAGAGTTAAAGATCGCTTCATCCCACAAATGAATGAATTAAAATAATTTCGCTTTTCATAATAATTTGCTATTTTTTATATGTAACTTAACAAAGGATTATTATGAACATTTATAATATTGTAAATAGCCACCCACCTACCGAACTATTTCTTGGTATGTTTGGACCTGAAGTTGAAATAGAAAATCAATTCAAAAAAAATGTCAAAGATCTAGATGTATATCTATTCTACGTTGACGCTGAAGGTATTACTGATGAGGGAGTTCCTATCGCTTGTCCAATGGATAAAAAAACACAGATAATTCCATTTGATGCGATTCGAAAAATTAAAGATCTTGAAACTGGTGGAATACTTGAAGTTGATCAATATGCACCTGTAGATAAAACTGAGATTACAACTCATTTTATTACAGGCGGTGAATCATTGGAACTATACAACAAAGACCTTCTAGCTCGTATATATGATGAAGTAAATATTAAAGATGGAATTGTAACTTTAAAAGATACTGAAGGTGATGTAATTAATGTTGATGAGTTATTTAACCGTATTGCCACGTTAAAGTTTGGATAATGATTAAAACTTTTATGAAACACACGCTACTTGATTATTGTATCACAGTAGCGTGTGATCGTATTATAGATAATTTTACCACACCAACTACACCACATGCGATTGAAGAATTTCATCGCCATTGGCGTAACCTTGGGGTTAAAGGTCGTAATCAATTAAATGCAGTGCGTGACTATAATGTCCTACGCAAATCGCTTGGTGATTGTGATGTATTAGATCTAGCTTACTTTGAAATGCAAGTCGAACGACACAATAACAAATACCTTGAAATGTGTAGACGGAACGGAACGGAACGGAATAGCCCCTCGTTAAAGGGGTGTTATTTTTGTATTGTTAATTTTGAAGTATGGAATCATTTCTGGAAACTCGTACACCATTTTCTTTCGATGAAATCCCATGCATGGTTTAACTTCATATTCATAATCAATTAACGCCGAATCAAATGCTTTAAATATCTCAGCTTCGGTATGATTATGTGCAACTACATATGCTTCATCAGTATCGAAATGAATTACATCATCACCTAGATATGAGTTAATACGTCTCCACATACTAGCCACTTCAGTTCTAACATATTCAGATATTGAAAAGTCTGCACCTAAATATTCACATCGATTACACTTACCATACAAATAATTGATGAATACTTTTGAATTCATTTGAGCTATATCATAAACATCCCATACACTCTCAGTAAATGGAATTTCCTTCATTAGCAATTTGATATGTTTTCTAAATTTAACTATGGTAGATACAAGTAATGAAATATCAATGTATGCATGTTCTGCTTTATCCATTCTCGTTATGATAGTTGGATATAATAGATTGTATGATATTTTATATACATCTGGCACTAATCGATTTATGTATTTATCATTTAATCCAACGGTTACCGCTGGTGCTGGAGCTGATTGTACATTTACAATTGAATGGTTAGGTAACAGTTCTAAAATATCAATGATGCTGCGTATAGTTGAAGTCCATTTATCATCCGTACTGAAGCAATGTTGGTATCTACCATCAATGAATTCTCCGACTGGGATTTTACGAAATAAATGAAATAGTTGTTCGTGAACATATTGTTCACTACTGCAATCATTATGCATGTTGTGTTCCTTGTTTGAAGTTATCGTATGACACTTAAGTCATGCAATGAAATATACATAACATGGAACAAAATGGGGAATTATTTTTTAAAGATTTCTTTGTAGCCTTTTATAATAGCTTCGGTTAATGCTGGATCAGACTCTTTAAATCTGTCAATGAATGAAACAAATTTATCATCTATAGATTCAAAATATGATTCAGGGATATTAGCTTCAATAACATCGTCTACTGTGATTGTGAACCGCTGCTCATCGCCCCAGTTAGGTGGAATCTCACCCTTTACATTCAGCTTACCACCCGGATCAATGCTTTTAATATCTAATACAGTTTCTTCACCATTGATTTTAGCCAATACTTCACCAGAATCTGCAATCTCTGCTAATTTTTCTTCATAGCTTAATTTATTGAATGGTTTGTTAAATAATCCGAACATAATTTCCCTCGATCTAATTTTAGTTTATAAGTTTCATGAATTATTTGCTATATTTCATATCATGAATGATTTAATTAACATTATAGAACTCGTGTTGATTACGAAAAACAAATGCGTGATGATATAAATACTTTATGTAACTATATAGAAAAAAAGGAAACAGACAATGAAAACACTGCAACTAATTGATATTGGAACCAAACTATCTGATACTGACCTTGAGGGTACTGTAGACACATTATTTCAAATACCTATTGATAATACATCTACAATGACAAATGTCTATGACGCACTTGTAGAAGAGATTGAGGGTGATGATTTTGGAATGTTGGCACTTGAGAAATTTATTTCAATTCAGGATGAAGATTCATTTAATAAAAATATTTATGAAACTGAAGAGATTAAACTTGAGAATGATGATGATAATCAATACTACATGATCTTTCACTTATTTGGTATCAAAAATATACTAAACGAAAATAAGGTGGATTAATGTTGTTCTTTTTTGATGATCGTATATCATTTTATGATCATACTTATAGTAGAATTGGATTTGAATTAGGTGGATACTATAAAATAGGTAGACATGTAACTAGGTGCATTAAATGTACTCCTACCGCATTTAACTTTGTAGATATTAAAACATCTATTGTCGTATTCAAAAATCATTTTTATGCTATGAAATTAGATACAAAATTAGCTGAACGGAAAAATGTACCGGAAAAAGTAAAGGCTAATATATTTTATACTAATAATAGTTTTAGAAATTTACGTCATGAATCAATCAAACCACTAGATAGTATGGGTAATTTATAATGTGGTGGGTTGGGTCCAGATTTAAATCAATGCGTGAAAAAGCTACTAATATTGAATGGTTACAACGAGAACTTGAGAGTATAGGTATTGACCGAGAATATAATCGAGAATTTAAATTATATGATTGTTCAGAGGCGTATTGTACCGCAAGTGAAATGGACCGTAATAATAATGTATATATTGAAACTGAAAAAACTTTAAATCGTAAAGAAGCTCAACTACAATATTTTATATCACGAATCTAATCGACAATATATAATAATTTTCTATATTAAAAAGTAAAGGAGAATATAATGAAAGTAATTCGTAGTTATAATGATTATTATGATGGGGTATTATCAAATTTTGCTCAAGAACAAGTTCCGTTTTATAATAGAAAAGCAATTAAAATAGATGATTTGGAATACAATGAACTTAGACGTGATCTACCTGATATTCAAGGTGTTACTGTGGTTCCATATAAAGATGATATGGCTCATATATCTAAATATCGTTTTAACAATCAAATTGATTTAAGTACGGCTGTGATTGGATTCTGCGGTAAACTATATATAGTATTTTATTCAACTACAATAGGGGGAGATGATGGTATACCAGTTATTTCATATCCGACTACTGAAATTCTAAATGATAGTTTTGCTATTGTAAAACGTTCATATTATTTAAATGAATATAAAATTAAAATTGATAAGAGTAATGTACAACTAATAATTGACCGATGGATCAATGAAAAAATTTTATTAGACCTTTTTATTAAATATAAAGTTCCATCATTTGCATATACTAATAAGGGTCTTACTTTGAATCCATGTTTAAAAGATTTTAATATACAGAAAGTAATTCATCCATATACTGTTGTACAAGAGTTGGAAATGTTTTTGAATAATGATTTATGTGATACTGTTACACCACCGATGCCAGTTGGAAATGATGTTGTAATTGCACAATCTAAGGGTTATGATAAATGGTCATTTAGAAAAATGCCAAAATCTAAAAAGACAAAAAATAAAAAGGAACCCAAATGAGGCTCCCTTTATACATTAAGATGTATAACTATTTTTTATAAATGTGTTAAATAATTAAACTTGTTCAACTTTAACAACTTTAACAACTTTTTTCATATCATCACCTTCAATGCTATCATTGAACATATTACCTAAGTAATATTTCTTATCACCTTCCAAATCAGTATTGATTCGTGTAGTTAAATGATTACCATCACCAAATGTCACTTTAACAGTAATTGCTTCGGTGAAAATTGCTGAATAACCCTGTTTTACAGATTCAATCAATGATTCATTATCGGACGTTTTTATTCTGTATATAAACCCTATAAATTTTTTTGAATCACGCATAATTATATCCCCATGTATTCTTTATTAAATAATTTATATATTTTATATATTTTTTTCTATATTTATATATACGGGGTACTACATTACGTTTGTTGAATTGTAGAATATCAAAGGTAACAGATTTTTTATGCTAAAGACTTTTATTAAATATACAATAGTTGAATACGCAATCGATTCATTCTTTGATTCTGTGATGCGTAACTTCTCACATCATAAACGCATGTGTTATGGATCTGAAATTACATCTAATATGAATGGTTTATTTGTAAAAATTGATAATAAATATATGCGACAAGATAATTGTCTCCCACTCACAGGTATGATTAATATATTTGATGGTGGATTTATTCATTTATTTAATTCAAGTAATCAGTCACTTGGTTTAATTGAAGATTATGATGAGATATATTACTAAAATATTAAATATATAAAAAACACTAAAAAATGAGGAAAATTTATAATGACGACCCTATTTAACTTTTTAAAAGAGCATCCATTTATTGGAACAATAATTATACTTAACTTAATTGATGCGGTTAAAAGCATTATAGTTGCTGCATGTATCACACTTAGATCACACCAAAATCATGTTAACAACGACATTGATGCATAATAATGTTAAAAATATTTATTAAATTTAACGTGGTTGAAATTGCTATTGGTATTTTCTTTGATATACTATACACTGAATTTGGACCTAAATCCAACCAAGTTAATAATGTATTAACTGTAGGTGAGCGGTTAACTCAAATTGATATAGCATATATAGATAAGTTAGAAAAACCTAATGAAGAGCATATCTATGGATTTATTTCGTATTATGAGTGTACTGTATTACAGACTACACCAATATCAGCATATATTGAATATTTAGAATATGAAGAGCATACATTTGATTATGAGGCAACTGCTCTGGATGAGAGTGGTGAACGGCAGCGAGATTATGTAATAGTTGAATTTAACCAGATAGTTGATATTATACGATGATTAAAATATTATTTAAACATAAAATATTAGAATTGTGTATTGACAAATTTTTTAGTACAGTTAGAAAAAATTTCCCAACAAATGGTTGTATAAATGTACAAGTTAGTACAATAGGCGATCATAATATTCATGAATTTATTGACATGGAAATTATTGATTTAAAACTAGACCCAGCGTTTGCTGAATATGTAACATCACATGCATATACTACTTTATCTGATGGTATACAAAATATAGTGCAAGAATTTCCTGTTAAAATTAAACAAGGGGATGAGCCACATACAGCCAAATTATATCGTGGTAAGGTTAATTGTGGGGTCATGCAATTTAAGTCAAATTTAATTGTATTGGAAGCGGATCAACAAAATATAAACAATTATCTATATTTAGTTATGGTTAAAAGTTAACTATTTAGCATGATATCAATTTCAGAAGTTACATTCTGAAATACACGATCCATTTCAACTGATTTTTTTAATGCTGGAATATGAGAATGTATTTCAGTAGCTCGTGCAATTAATTCCATCACTTCTGTATGAACACCTTCCGGAAAGTTTGTTGCGTCGGTGCCATAAACAGCTTCATACCCTTCAATGATTGTATAGCTATTAAGTAACTCTTGCATATATCCATGTACAATACGTTTACGTTCATCTTTGTTTTTACTTAGTTCTTCACTCAATGTCATAATAATATCCTTTGTTGGGTTCTACATTAATATAGAAAAGAATTATATTTTGTCAATCTAATATTATCTATACTGTGAAATATATAAAATATGATTGACAACGCTCAATGATTTTCTATATTAGCATTTAAAGGAAACGCTATGAAAAAAAGTAACAACATTGAAAACCCGGTAAATGTAATCCAAGTTAATGATGATATGTCAGAAGAAGATTTATCAACAGCGGTTGAGATGATAACACCGGCATTATTAAATGGACAAAACCCACGAAATCGATCAGAGAAGCGAAAACTTCGTAAACAAATTGCTAAGAAGTTTAGAAAAATCATGTTTGATATCGAAACTACAAGGATAACACCCTATGACAAGTAAAAAAAATGATAAAATTGTTTTCCGTTGTGATCAATGCTTTAATCTTGGTATGATGTTCAATGGTTCTGCGTATGTTGGTACTCGACATTACAATAAAGATTTCAATATCTCAGTTGTTGAACTTCAATGTGATACCGATGAAGTATGGGATGAAAAGATTGCTAACATTAAAGCAACGCTTGAGAAACGCATTGCGGAGGAGTCATAAAATAATGAAATATATTATAATTACATTACTGGCTATTATAGTTGTGGGATGTGGACAACAACAAGAACATTATGTTGCAACCCAGACAGTTAAACCATCTAATCAAAATCATGATTATGATCATATCATGACGATTCCAGTGGATCGTATGAAACTTAATGTATATCATTTTCATCATCTGAATAATGATTGTTATATAGTTGAATCACAAAATAGCAGCAGAAATCTACAACCTACAATATCATGTACGAGGTAATTTAATATGAAATGTCAAACATGTAAATCAAATCGTATTGCTAATATATATGCTAAAGCCAAAGACTTACATACAGTGTCTCTTGGTGATACTGAAGTAGATGGGTATTTACCTAGTGATATTGGTATCGGTGGTGGAAGTGAAACTATATTTAATATGTGCTTAGATTGTGGACAAATACAAGGTACGTGGCCTCTACCTAAAACTGCTATGGAGTTATATGGCACCGCATGTTTACCTGAAGAGGATGAGGATGAAGACGAAGAGGAAGAAGAGTATAAAATACCTAAGAGATCTTGGGCCGAACGCAAAAAACGTGCGAGTGATAAACAGTCCGAAATATTAGAACCAGATATACACGGGATTGTAAAAGATTTCAAATGAAATGATCTTAAAAATAATAAATATGATACAACTGATAAAGTTATCAGAACTGATATCATTAACAAACTTCAACAAATGCGAGTTAAGAATGGCTGACTCTAAAATTAAAGCATGGATACCTGACTATTTAAAAAATGGACATGATGGTGATGAAATGCAACGTATTGCTCAAGAGATTGAAGATACATACAATGCTCCAATCACTTGGAATGGTGGTCCATGTATTAAAGGAATGGATATATCGTATCGATTTATGTATACACATACAATTAAGGTGTTAGACATTGATCCTACAATCGAGGTTAAGAATGGATAGTTATAAAGATAGTTATAAAATTGCATTAAAAGCAATTACTGAAATTGAGTCGTTTGCTTTAGGTGAAGAAGTAGTAACGCCAATTGGCCGAGGTATCATTATCTCCCTAACAATGCCAGCTAATGGCCTGTACTTGTCTCCAGAGAGAGCTGATGTTATTGTATGGTTCAGTACAGCCGAATCTACTAATGGTTGGGTACAGCATGAATTTTATCTACGTGATATTTCTAAAACGGAAGAAAATGAAGAATCAAAACGATTAAAAGAAGCATGTGCGGTGGCTACTACAATTACTGAACGGATAATCAAAGAATTTAAAGGTGGTAAGGGTGAAATGTGTCCATCATGTGGTATCCACAATATAATTCACGAATATCGTACCGAAGATGACATTTGTAACGCTCCAACTGGTTTATATGAGATATACTGGATATCTGGTGGCTCGTCTTTAGCAGGTATTGGTATTGCTGATGACGGTGATCGATGGATTGCTCCGATTGATTGGCCAAGTACAGGATTATTAAGTAATCATATAGGTTCAATTAAGTATATGATGTTACTTCAAAGGAAATTGAATGACTAAATGTAATGAGAAAACTTTAATTGATATCTTTCCAGATATTAAAGCTGGGGATATTGTTTTATTTCAATATATGAGCGATTGGACCAATATCACAAAAACATTTGATACTATTAATAAGCCTACTATGGCTGTGATTGTTGGTATTGATGTTTGGGATATGGCAGTTGCCGTTTATTATACAGAGCATACTAAATTTGAAGCATTTGATACAGGACCACTCGAAGTTAAAAGTTTTGGTGAGTGGTCAGATTATTGGAACGTGTTAGGACACTGGCACACTAATCCTACTTTAACGGAACTTAAGGCTGCGTTAAGGACTAAGAAAGCGGTAGTACGTAAATGTGGGATATAAAAAATTATTATAAAGATGATGGAGAGCCTATTAAATGCATCTTTTGTGACTGTGAACAATTCACGACAGTGATTAAAGATAAAATGGGCTATATCGTAATGGAATATGAGTTACACTGTGCTAACTGTGATGATATAGCATCATATTGGGCAACTGGGTATCATGACCCAGTCTACATGAAATATGCACATAATCATATAGATAAACTAAACTCACTTTTAATTGAACCAAATATTATATAAAAAATTATAAATATAGAACATCTCTAACCAAAGCTCTGAAAACACTCGATGGATCTACACCTGTATCTGAAGTCTTCCCAGAAGTCTCTATAGGAGAAATTAAAGACCTTATAATCAGTGCAATGAAATATCAAGCAT
>Ga0172381_10001245_pt1 | contig 30355 bp, 31 predicted proteins | sample Leawel6488metaG_FD_119754 | JGI IMG/M metagenome (GOLD analysis project Ga0172381, IMG submission 119754) | Leachate microbial communities from a municipal landfill in Southern Ontario, Canada - Leachate well 64-88 metaG | ecosystem: Engineered > Solid waste > Landfill > Unclassified | place... | reverse complement strand
ATTTTAATTTGCATCTAAAAGAATCAGAATGGCGTTATGGAAAGAAATATGCTACCTTGGAAAAAGAGATGAATTATATGTTAAAAAATTATCTAAAAGATTAGTTTATCTAGTCTAGAGCCTCATTAAATATGGTAAAAAGCTAATTATTCAAAAGATGAAAAAAAATCAGTATGATGCGATTATAGTCGGAGCAGGAATCAGCGGCATTCTCTCTGCTTTAGTGCTCGCAAAAGAAGGTAAATCTGTACTTGTTATAGAAAAAAGCGATAATATCGGCGGAAATTGCAGGACTTATGAAGTGAACGGCTACAAAATAGATACGGGGCCTCATGCCATTACTGGTTTAGGCATAGGACCGTTACAAACACTTATGGATGGCTATTTCGACAAGAAACCAGAATTTGTTCCGATTGGAGAATATTATGCGCGTGATGGCAAAAAATTAAGACCTATTCCCATCACAATCAGACAATTGGCGGATTTTGACATTTTTTCCCGAATGGATCGTATCCTGTTTTTCAAGGCGATGATCGATGCCGTTACTATCTCATCTCTGCCTCTTGGCAAGAACAGGCTAGAAAAAAGCGTATATGACTATATAAAAAACTATAAATTTTCCCCTAAAGCTTTACATTTCATTGATGCCATTTCGTATTTTTTAAGTGGAAAATCAATGAAAGAAACTCCTGCCTGGAGAATGCTTGGCGGGTCGGGATATCTGGATGAAGAGAATGGGCCGAACAAAAAAAGTAAAAAACATATAGAAAAAATCAAAAAACTTGCGAAAGGTGGATATGAATCCCAAGGTTATCCGCTCGGCGGAATTCAAAAAATCACCAGCGCGGCGCTAGATTCTATACCCGACAAACTGGTGGAATTTAAAAAGAATGAAGAAGTATTGGAAATCACCACTGACAAAGAAAAGGTCTCAAGCGTAAAGACAAACAAGGGAATATACACTTCCGATTTAATTGTCTATTCCGGTTTTATGAAAGATTTGCCGAAGCTTGTCAGAGGATTAAAAAGTGACTATTCACAAAATTTAAAAAAATTGAAACAGACAAGAAGTATGGCTATCTGGTTTGGTCTCAAAGAAAAGATACCGGAACTCTCCTATATGGGTTCGGAGGTTTATTTCGACACCAACGCCCCTTACTGGGCGATACCGGTTTCAAACTACGATCCATACCTTGCTCCAAAAAACAAGCAGCTAGTAGGCTTTTTGACGGCTATACGAGAAGATAGCGACCAGAAACAACTCAGCAAACTTCGCAACGCCATCTACAAGGCAATTCCTAATATAAAATCCAAAATAGAGTTTGAGCATATGCAGATTACCATACCAGAAAAAGCCGCGGTTACTACCGGCTCTCATTTTCCATCTCCCCGATCACCTATTAAAGGATTATATCTCGTTGGCACCGACACCGACATCCGCTCTATGGGAGTAACCCGCGCTTCTTACTCCGTCTTGGAAGCACTGAAATTTATGGAAGAAGACGGGTTTTTGAAGACAAAATAAATAAGACCTTGCAAAAAATTTTAAATTGCAACAGGTCTTTTGGGGAAAAATATCCCAACTAGTAGCTCCAGTAAAACACCGGGGCTCAAAAATATTCCTCCTTCTTTCCGCACTTGTTTTCACCTCTATATTTATAATAAAACAAAAGCCGTTATATAGCAACTCCTTCTGTGGATAACTTATAAAGATAAAATGGTCCAATCCAAAATTGGGCTATTTTTTTCCACACATTATAGGAACCTTTGAAAAACTAAAAAATATTATCTTTTCCCTATAATCCTAGATTCCCGCCTCCGCGGGAATGACAAAACTATCTTTTTTAGAGTTTTTCAGAAGTTCCTATAAAAGAACTTTCCAAAAAACTATTCAAACACCTCCTTGAGATCCAAAAACCTTTTCAATGAATCCCCTCCATAACCGGCGAATTCTTTCTCAATTATTTCTAGCGTATCCTTCTTACCCGGAGTCTTGCTACTGAACTTGTCGGCATAGCAAATGATTTTTTCCTCAAGAGACACAGGCAAAAAATCTTTTTGGGGTATATCCCAACCCCTGGCGATTATCTCCTCCTTATCAAGCCCAGACCCGATATGTCTTTCAGCAACCAAGGCTTCCCGCTTAAAACCTTCTCTTCTTAAGATTTCCGCACCTATAATCCCATGCCTGATATAGTCCTCTTTTTCCTTATGCTCCAAAAACTCAAAAGTTCCGATATCATGCAAAATACTTCCGGAGACTATCAAGTCAAAATCTACTTTTTCATAAAGCTTTTTCTGATTTATTATTTCTATACTTTTCGACAGCACCTCTAAACTATGTCTCAAAACAGTTTCAAAAGTTTCCTCGGAGGTTGAATATTTTTTCAGGATTTCAAAAGATTTATTCATAAAATTGCTTAATAAGGCTGTTAGATGTTATACTTAAGTACAATAGCAATCTAAGACATAAATGTAAATATCATGAAAAAAGTGGTACTTGCCATATTAGACGGTTGGGGCATAAGCCCTGAAAAAACGGGAAATGCGATCAAGAACGCTCAAACCCCGAACATAAACAATCTGCTTTCTTATTATCCGAACACAAACCTTCAGGCATCCGGCATATCAGTGGGACTGCCTTGGGGAAAGATGGGAAACTCCGAAGTTGGACATCTCACTATTGGCGCTGGAAAAGTCCTATACCAGAATCTTCCACGAGTAACAATTTCCATCCAAGATAAAAGTTTCTTCAAAAAAGAAGCTCTTTTAAGCTCAATCCAACACGCTAAAGATTCAGGCTCAACCATACACCTTATGGGGCTTTTAAGTAATGGAGGCGTCCATAGCCACATAAACCATCTATATGCATTATTGGAGATGCTAAAACAAGGCGGGATGCCGAAAGAAAGAGTTTTGATTCATGTCTTCACAGACGGAAGGGATGTAGACCCTAATTCCGGTATGGGCTTCGTTACAGAACTTGAAGAAAATATTGAGAAAGAAGATTTTCCAGGCAGGGTGGCAAGTATTATGGGCAGATATATTGCGATGGATCGGAACGAGAATTGGGACAGGACACAAAAGGCCTATTACTGCTTGGTTAACGGAGTAGGAATACAAACCTCTGACGCAAGGACGGCTATCCAAGATTCATATAAAAAAGGCGTTACAGACGAATTCATAGAGCCGATTCTCGTCCGCGATCAAAATGGCGATATAGGGACGATAAAACAAAATGATTCGATTATTTTTTTTAACATAAGAGAAGATCGGGCACGACAAATCACAAAATCTTTCACTCTTGACTCTTTTGATTTTTTTGACAGAGGCAGCAAAATTCAGAACCTCGATTTCACGACTATGGTTGAATACGAAAAAGGTCTTGCGGCTAAAGTCGTTTTTCCTCCTGAAGAGATCAAAGACCCTCTGGGAAAGTTGATAAGTAATGCCGGAATGAAACAGTTCCGAATTGCGGAAACGGAAAAATATGCCCATGTCACCTACTTCTTCAATGGAGGGGAAGAAACACCCTTTCCGGAAGAACATCATATGCTCATCCCTTCGCCTAATGTAAACAGCTACGACACAACCCCACAGATGAGCGCGGAAGAAATCACGGAAGGGACGGTAAAGGCTATCGAAGAAGGGCAATATGATTTTATCCTAGTCAATTTTGCCAACCCTGACATGATAGGACATACCGGTAATTTAGAAGCGGCAATCAAGGCAGTGGAGTTCGTAGATAAGTGTGTCGGCAAAATCTACGAGACAATCATGCAGAATAATACCGTCTTGCTTGTAACGGCAGACCATGGAAACGCCGAAGAAATGGTGAGTCTACAATCAGGGGATAAAATTACAGAACATTCGATCAACCCGGTACCATTCATCTTAGTTGACCCAGAAAGGCAATATGAAATGCCACAATCTCTAAACGAAAAAGATAAACCGGGCGGAATTTTGAGTGACATAGCCCCAACTGTCTTAGAAATATTAGATTTAGATAAACCGATAGAGATGACCGGAACCAGTCTTTTGGATTCGATCTAAACCAAGATACATCTAGCTTTAAAAAACAAACCTTAATCGGCTTGTTTTTTTGACATATTTTCTTTCCATTCCTTTATCTTTTGATGATGGCCACTAAGCAGAACATCCGGAACTTTCCAATCGATGTCGGGCTCAGGAGAAAAAATTTCCGGCTTGGTATAATGAGGATACTCCAAATAGCCTTCCTTAGAAAATGACTCGTCCATAATCGATTCTTCGTTTCCCAAGACACCTTTCAAAAGCCTAGCAACTGAATCAACAACCACCATGGCGGGAATTTCTCCACCAGTAAGAACATATTCTCCGATAGAAATCTCCTCATCGACCAGCTTCTCAACAACCCGTTCATCTATACCTTCGTATCTTCCGCAGACAAGAACGATTTTGTCTATCTTAGAAAAACTCTCTGCTTTTCCTTGATTGTATTTTTCTCCCTTGGCAGAGAATAGAACAATGTGAACCTTCTTAGACTTTTTGCGAAAACATGGGATTTCTTCCTTGCCGACTATATTCACCAAAGCCTTATATATCGGCTCCACTTTGAGTACCATTCCCGCACCACCACCATAAGGGGTATCGTCCACAGATGAATGTTTATCATCAGAATAGTCACGCAAATTATGCACTTTTATATCAACAGCCCCATCTTTAATGGCCCTCGATATTATGCCTTCCTTAAAATAGGAATCGAAAATTTCCGGGAATATGGTTATTATATCAAATCGCATAAAAATCATTTATTGCTTACAGAACAATCCTAACATCTTTCAACACAAAACAAAAGCGCACTTTCGCGTACGCCCTTGCTGCAATGATTAAAATCTATTATAGACTCAAATCTCCGACGACATCATCAACATTTTTCGTCATCCTTGATTCTCCTCTTAGAGATCCTTCAGGTTCGACAATCTTGAAGTTTACCCTGGCATTATTCTTAGCACCGATAACCCGGAGAAGATTTCTGATTGATTTTGCAGTTGAACCCTGTCTCCCGATGACCTGCCCCATATCCTCAGGGTTAATTCTAAGAGAAATCAACACCCCCATCTCATCAACAGTTCTTTCGATATTTACTTCATCAGGATGATCTACGATTGACTTTACCACAAATTCAACGAATTCTTGGTCTGATACATTACTCATTTCAGTTTTCCTTCCTTTTTATTAAAAAAGATATATTAATTTCTTAAACTGACCCAAACTCTCCTCTCTATATGAATCAAGTTTGAAAAGCGATAAAAACTAAAAACTGTCGACCTTATTTTTCAAAATTACAGATTATAGTATTCCCTTGAATATTACTATAGCTTGCTCATATTATATAACAAGGGATTCACTTGTCAAACAGAATATTCATCTTACTTATCCACAGCTATGATTATGCCGTCTTTTCTTCAACCACTTCTTTAGTAGTTTATTTTTTGGCTTGTTCCTGAGCCTTTTTCTCTTCTTCCGTTAATACTTTTTTCTTAGGAGTCCAAGAAGTAACCTTTTCTCCTTTTACGATACCTGCATCAACCAATAAGTTATGCACAGTTGCGGAAGGTTGAGCGCCTTTAGAAATCCAGTGCTCGATCCTCTCTTTTTTGAAGACTTTTTCTTTTGTATGCGGATTATAATGTCCCAAAATTTCAATAAACTTTCCCGATGGAGCGCGATGTCCATCAGCAACAGTAATCCTGAATTGGGCCTTATTTCTCTTTCCTCCGCGGCTTAATCTGATTCTTAGCATTGTTTTATTGCAAAATATTATTAAATACCTAAGTATAATAAGGCAAAAAAGGCTTTGTGTCAAATGAATTATATATTATTATATTTAAAATATATTTATAAAATAAAAAAGATCCGAGTTTTGTTTATAACCGAATCATTTATTTTTTAAAATTCTTTTAACAGTATAAAATCATAGATTTTATACTGTACAAAATATTAACTATATAATGAGCCATAACCATGGCCAAGAAACCACGGAGTAGGATTGTGCCCCCCCCGAAAGAAAGAAACGCCTCTCTTTTTTGGGATTACCCCGCATTTTATACCTATTATTCCAAAGAGAAGTCCATCTACTCCTTGGAAAAATATGTGATCGTAACTGCCGTGAGTTAAGGAAAAAATAACCGAACTGATAGCAGTAACGACCAAGACACCTTCTACCGTCTTTTTTTCTAAACCTATCCCTATAATGATAAGAGAAAAATATGTTATAGGAACAAATCTAAAAAACATCTCTTCCGCAACAGCCAAAAAAAACCAACTGTAGCGAATTCATATAGAGACGGGTTAGGCCCTATATAGATAGACCCCCCTAAAAATGAAAGGATCGCAGGAAGCTTAGGGGAAAGATTATAATGTAAAATATCCCCCAGGATAATGTCTTTCAGAAGTGCGAGAGATACCCCTGCACAAATGAGAAAAAGAATCCCCTCAATATCATCAACATCTTCACCTAACCACTTCATGAATTTTTTTAAAACCAAAACTATCACTCCTTTTTTTATTTTTCTATATATCTTTTTTATTTTTCAATTAGTGCCTTTATTCAAAGCATCGAACCAACCAAAAAACCATTTTTCTGCCTGATTTGATGCTCCAAACTTTTATTAATGTGCCTTTAATGACTTTATACTCTATCACGACAGCGTCTTTTGTCAAGGAATGCAGTATCCTATTTATAAGACTAACCGCTACCTATGTTTCATATAAAAAACAGCGTATTTTCTTACCAACGAATTACCTGATTTGTAAAATTCCTGCCTCGACAAAAAGCCTACAACATCAGTATAAAGAAAAAAGCCGCTTAAAAACATATATAATATGCTTCAAACGGCCCATTTTTGATCATCTTATTACTTTGCCCTCTATCTTTATGAGGTGCCTCTCGCCACTGACACCTTTCTCGACCTCCCGACATAAATATATATCGCCTCGGGAGGTTGTTTTAATTTTGACAATTCTATTTTTTGTAACTGTCGCCTGAGGAATACATACAAAAAATTCTATTCTTTCATCCGCTGTCCCCCAAGAGATACAATATTTCTCGTTCGGAACGCACCCCGTCAGAGGGAGTTCCACCCAAGCAATAACGCCATCTGGCGTTATTTCACCTCCAGCCAATCTTGGCTGAGCTGCCAAGACTGGAACCGCAGTAGCTGCAATGAGGAATAAAGACAATACCCCCAAAACTATTAGTCTATCGCTCTCATTTGTCATATAACCTTTTCCCACTCACCACAGTTATAGTGAGTAAAAATAAAATATCATCTTTCCAACCACTGTCAATAACGCTGAACTTCAATTAATCACAAAAAAAACGGCTCAGCCCGAACCGCTTTTTTTATTGTGTAAAAAAATTACTCACTAAATTCATCCAGCTTCACCGACACAATCTTGGACACCCCATCGTCCTGCATCGTAACGCCATAGAGCACGTCTGCTTGATTCATCATCTCACGATTATGAGTTATGATGATAAACTGAGTCTTATCGGCGATTTCCTTAATAATTCGAGACAAACGAAAAGAGTTGGCTTCATCAAGCGCCGCATCAGCAATATTTATTATAAATATTAAAACTCAATAAACTTTGTATAACATCACGCGACTCAATAAAACTGGCATTAAAAGAAATCTATAACCGACCACCACTATTAGGGTTATAATTAAAACCATCAGGATTATTAGACATAAAAGACTTTTCATTAGTATCAATTGGCGGCCTACCATAGTTAAAAAATAAACTTGCAAAAATTTTCTTCTGAATTCCTCCTCCGACAACCGATATCTTTGATGTAGAATCACTTTTTACATCACTTATATCTGCAATTTTAACTTCTATTTCCCCTTCCTCGGCTAAATCGTCAAGAGCTTCTTCATTAATAGGAATCAGGCTAACCCACTTCTTGAATTCTTTCACAGTCATTTTAATAAAATCCCCTTCTCTCATTGTTTTTTCACGCTCAATGCTATCTAATCCTTCTGTAGCTTCTAAAAAATCTCTTCTTGGTAATTTTTTTTCTTCACAACTAAATTCCATTGATTCCATATTCATATTTACATTGAAATAATAAATAGTTCTTAATAATACAACGCACAATATTATTCTATATAAAAGATATTCGTTAGTACTAAATTTATATATTTCAGTAATCTTTTTTTATTCACTAAACTCGTCCAGCTTCACTGATACTATTTTAGAAACCCCATCATCCTGCATTGTCACACCATAGAGTACATCCGCCTGGTTCATCATCTCGCGATTATGGGTAATGATGATAAACTGCGTCTTATCCGCAATTTCCTTGATAATACGCGAAAGTCGGAAAGAATTGGCTTCGTCAAGCGCTGCGTCAATTTCATCCAGAACCGAGAATGGTGGCGGATTATGCGCAATGATAGCAAATAATATCGCGATGGAAGTAAGTGCCCGTTCCCCACCTGAAAGCATATTGAGGTTATTGATTTTTTTCCCCGGAGGAAAGGCACTGATCTCGATTCCTGCAATTTTCTTCTTGCCGATTTCCCCCACCACTTTTTCTTCCACTTCAACCTGGCCATCTTCGCCCTCGACCATAATTTCTTTCTCTTCGGCTTCATATTTTATCGAGAGTCCGGCCTTACCGCCACCGAATATAATCTTGAAATATCTATCAAATTCATCACCGATACTTTTAAAAGAAACCTTAAATAATTTTTCCACCTTCTCATCCAGTTCTTTGATGACTTTTTTGAGCGATTCAGAAGCTTCTTCCAGATCCTTAGACTGACCGGAGAGAAACTCGAATCTTTGCTGTGTCTCCTTGTACTCATCCATTATAAGAGGATCGATTCCACCGATCTGTTCCAGCTGATTTTTCAATCTCCGAATTTTTATCTCCGCGCCTTCACGATTAAAATACCCCTGCTCGTCCTTGATTTCTATAGTCTCATTACTCCGAATCTTCTCCAGAATCGGGGCATCCTCACCGAATTCAGTCTTTATCTCATTTATCAAGTCCTCTTTTCGCACTTCGAACTTGGCGACTTCTATATTGATATTATTCAGATTATCTTTGAAGCGATTAATTTCATCTTGTCTTGTCTGAAGTTCCCTTTCAAGCCTGAAAAACGCCTGTCTCTTTTCTTGCTCGCTGCGATTGAGATCCGACACCTGCGTACGCACCGCTTCATAATCCTTCCTAAGTTGTTCAGCTTTAGAAGCGACTTCCTCTCTTTCTTTCTCGAAATTGCGTAAATCCGTATCATCAAAACTCTCCTCGCCTTTCAAACAAACCCTTCCCTCCTGAATTTCGGAAAAAAGAGCGTCGATGCCCGCTTTTACCTCCATAGTTTCCTTCTTCATTCCCTCAAGTTCAACGATATCCTTAATACCAGATATTTTAGATAGGAAAATATTATAAGAATCGATGATTTTTGCGATCTTCTCTTTTACATATCCCAGATTGATAGGTTTGAACTCAGGCCGTTTTGCTTTCTCCATCTTTTCCCTCTCAATCTCAATCCTTCCCTCGACGATAGAAATACTCCTCTGGAAATCATTTAACTCCTGCTGCAAGGAATTAGATTTTTTCTGAAACTCCTCAAAATTCTTATCATAAGACTCGTTATCTACACTATTCTCAGACAATTCTTTCTTGATTCTCGCCACTTCTCCCGTATTATGCTCAATCTGAGAAGTCAGCATCGTCTCGTCTTTTTTGTATCCGGAATTCCTTTCAATCAGATCCGACCACACATGATTGAAAAAACTCCTCTGTTCTCGTCTGAGTTCCTCCTCGACCTCGCCTCTCCTCTCAGCTCTTGTCGCCTGTCTTTTCAGAAGATTCAGATGAGGCTCGATCTCAATCAATAGTTCGTTTACACGGTCAATATTTTTGCGCGTGCTTTCCAGTTTCTTGATAGTTTGTTCCTTCTTGATCTGAAATTTTCGCACCCCGGTCGCTTCCTCGAAAATGACCATCCTTTCCGCCGGAGAAGCCACCAGAATAGAATCCGCCATTCCCTGATTGATTACGCAATAACCCCGCTGACTGATACCAGAACGCGCCAAAAGATCAATAATATCACCAAGACGCACTTTATCCTTATTGATCAGATATTCACTCTCACCATTACGAAAAAGCTTGCGCGTGACATAAACTTCGTCCATGTCCAGAGGCATTTTCCGATCACGGTTATCAAAAACAAGCGAAGCGGTTGCTGCGCTCATTTTTGCCTTCTTATCACTTCCGTTAAAGATGATATCCTCGCTTTTCTTCCCCCGGAGGCTCTTCATGCTCTGCTCCCCAAGGACCCACTTGATGGAATCCGCCACATTGGATTTGCCCGAACCGTTCGGACCGACCACAGAAGTCACATTATGCGGAAAATCTAGCACCGTCTTATTGGCGAAAGATTTGAACCCCGAGATTTCCAGCCTTTTTAGATACATTCGATTCCGCTTAAGATTGATATTGACACATCAGAATCAGTGCTATTATCTTACACAAAAAACTTATTGACTCAATTCGTCTTCAGAATAAACAAAGTTCAAATCCACTTTCTTGTATGAGAAAATTTCTTCATCTTTGAAAAATCTGCTGATTTCAGCCTTGGCATTTTCAAGTGAGTCAGAAGCATGTACTACATTAGTCTGAATACTCATACTGAGATCCCCTCTGATACTTCCTGCATCAGCCTCACGCCCTTTTGTAGGTCCGACGATCAATCTGACCGCATTCACTGCATCTACGCCTTCCAAAACGACTCCGACCACAGGAGTGCTCTTCATAAAATCCCTGATTGTCCCGAAGAAAGGCTTGTCCGCTAAATGAGAATAATGCTCTTCCAGAATACTATCCTCAAGTTGCATCATCTTCAGTCCGATAATCTTAAGCCCTTTTCTCTCGAATCTGCCAATGATTTCACCCAAAAGACTTCTTTGCACTGCATCCGGTTTGATAATGATAAAAGTTCGCTCCATCATACTTTTTCGTTTATTTTGTTAGTTTTATAACAATTTGAATTTTAGCAAAATTCAGAACAAAAGTAAACACAGGAAAAATACATTCATAGAAACCTTCAAAGAACTGAGTAATATAACCAGCAATATTAGAAAACTATATTCCCCATCTCATCCGTCCGGAATATCTCGATATTCATATTCAAAAGACGATTTATGACCTCCTCTGTGGGATGACCATAAGAATTTTCCCCGACGGAAATTATCGACTTCTCGGGGCTTACGGCCTGCAAAAAGCCAGCGGAAGTAGAATTCTTACTGCCGTGATGCCCGACCTTCAGGACATCGACATCCAAATCCAGATTATTAGATATGAGCTCATCCTCAATATCGCTACTGATGTCGCCTGTCAAAAGACAACTCGACTCTCCGATAGCCGCCCTGATTACTACAGAAGTATCGTTAGCATCCTTAAATTCTTTTCCCTCCAAATCCATAAAAGGATAAACAATTTTCAAATCGATATCTTCTCCGACTCTGATTTCCTGCCCCAATCTGGCAATCAGCACTTTTATGTTTTTATCCTCTATAATCTTGTCACGCTTCTTACATATTTCCCTATTGCACAAAATACCGGTATGCAGCATTCCCCCGATTTCATAGTTCTCCATCACTTTTATAAGTCCGCCCAGATGATCATCGTCGGAATGTGTATTGATTACGATTTCCAGTTCCCTGTCTCCGAAAGGCATCACCTCCCCCAAACGATTCAGAATATCTTCTCCATCTCCACCATCGATTAAAATCTGTGTCCTACCTTCTTGAATCAAAATAGCATCGCCCTGCCCGACATCCAGAAAAAATATTTCCGCCTCCTGCGGCCGCGATAACTTTTCCTTTCCGGAAATTTCAAATGCAACCAAAAATATAACACCCAAAAGCAAAACAAAAAAGAAAATCTTTATCTGTTTTTGAAATTTTTCCGACATTTTTTTAAAATTTAATTGTGCCAAAATCAAGCCTGGAGAAAAAATCTATGATTGCGAGCTGATATTTCATCACGAGTAAAATCGGTAAAGACAAGATTTGTGCCAAGGACATATTTATAAAACTTGTGATTATAAGCAAAAAGCCTCCTGCCATCACGAAAGGCACGACGGGAATAATGAGCAGATTTACCGGAAAAGAAAGAAACGAAAATTCCCCGAAGTTTTCAGCCATAATCGGCAAAATCGCGATCTGAGCAGAAAGTGTTACGAGAAATATGTCCTTAGCGCCGGCGAACTCGCCATACCGTGCAAATTTTCTTCTCAGATACGGGAATATTTTTATTATACCAAGCGCCGCCAAAAAAGACATCTGGAACCCTACATCGGAAAGCAGGAGTCGCGGATTAAAAAAGAGCATCCCCACCGCCGCCAAAAGAAGCGCGTTTATGGAATCATTGGGCCTTCCTACTTTCAAAGACAAAAGAAGCACGAAAGACATTACGCCCGCCCTGACCGCCGAAGGTGGCGACCCACTGAAAACGACAAAAAAGGCAATAAAAAATGTAGCGAGATAAAAAATTTTTCTTCTGTTTATTCCTAAATAAAGAAGAGCAGTCACGATGATAGAAACCAAAATTACCATATGCATACCGGAAACGGCGATGATATGCCTCACTCCGGTCTTATTAAATTTATCCAAAGTATCATTCGAAACTCCCGACTTCATTCCCAGCGTCATGGCGCTCAAGATTCCGACTTCCGGTTGCGGCAGAATTTTACCGATGTTGCTATTCGCCTTTTCTCGTATTTTATATATTCCGCCCAAAATCCCTCCGCCGATAGACTCTTTTCTTTCTAGGCTTGGATAATAAGAAATGAAATATATATTTTTCGAAAGCAGATATTCTCGATAATCAAAATCATCGAAACTTTCCGGCACCTTCAGCTTTCCCTCAAAAATCACTTCGTCCCCATAAGAATATTCACCGTAAGGACTCACAAAGGCCAACACCAAACCGTCCGAAAAATCTTCATCCTCAACCTCCACAACAACCCGTAGCGTTCCGTTCTTGACCTCCGGCACCTCAACCACCCGCCCTGAGAATTTTATGCTTTTATCGGTAAACTCATTGAGATCACTGACGGCATAATCCATAACACAAAGAGAATATCTCACCATCCCCAGAGATAGAAAAAGTATGCACAAAAAAATAGCAGACGACCTGCCGTTTAAAATAAAAATACCCGCGACACACGCCGCCAACAACAAAAATAAAATCCACAACCCGACCTCCCAGAAAGAAGCGAGTAATATTCCTAAGACAAAAGAAACAGAAGCGAGTAAAAATTTATCGCTCTTAGTCATCGATCTCGATTATTTTTTTATTACTGGTTTCGCCTTTTAATATATGAACACGGCTCTTGGGCACGCCCAGTTCCTCCGAGATAATCTTTATGACCTCTTTATTGGCTTTGCCATCGACCGGCACCGCTCTAGTATAAATTTTAATCTCCGGCAGATCCTCCTCTTTTTCTTTCATACCCAAGTCCAGTCGGCTTAGGTTTTCCGCACCGACCATCTCGTTTTTTGAAGATCTGGTTATAACTTTACAGGTAAATTTCATTTCTTTTTTAGCTAAGGATACTCACTTTCCAACAATATTTCTTGAGTTTGAAAGCAGCCTCCTCCAGGATTACGGGCGCATATGGCTCCACCTGCTCGAATTCTTTTTTCAGGCACTTCTGCGGACGGAACGGCTGCAAGGCATAACGACAAAGGCTCGGCAGTATTTCTCTATTTTTAGCGTTAATTTTCTCAGTTATTTCATCAAAATCAAGTAGAGACACGATTCCCGGCACCATCGTTGTTCTCAATTCCAATTCTGCTTTGCTTTTTGCAATCATATCCACACTTTCCAAAACATTTTCCGCCTGCTTCGGTTCAGCACCAAGCAGTCGATACTTCGAAAAAGCGGTCTTTATGTCGATTGCGAAATAGTCCACAAGTTTTTCTTTGATAAGTCCGGCAATGATCTCCGGGTTAGAACCGTTCGTGTCCAACTTGACCAGAAATCCCATCTCTTTCACCTTACTCATAAAATCCGCCAAATCCTTCTGCAGCGTCGGCTCACCTCCGGTCACACATACGCCGTCTAACTCGCCTATTCGCGATTCCAAGAACCGCAACACCTCATCTTCGGCTATTATCACATTCTCACTCCCAAATTCGCCTATCCCCCCAGAACTGACTTCCACGATTTCTCCATTATGACAATATGGACAACGAAAATTGCACCCCACGGTAAAAATCGTCGCAGCAATCTTCTCCGGATAATCCAAGCTGGTAAATTTTTGTAGTCCACCGATGAGCATAATTTTTATCTCCTATTTTAACATCACACACGATTTACAGAAATATTCAAAACACTTTTTTATTTTTTTATCTCTTCCGTTTCTTCCGGATTCTCATTTTCGAAAACCGTAAATTTGTCATTCCGAGCCTGCCGAGGAATCCCTTCATTACGAAAAAATATTGTCTATAGACTAGAAACTTTTTAAAACTCCAGAAAATATAGCCTTATCCTGATGAAGCGATTCTTCGACTCCGCTATCGCTCCGCTCAGAATGACAGAATATATTTTTTATAAAAATATAGTACTGGACCATTTGATTGTTTCATCCTTCCAAACTTAATCCGAAACCGTCTATATATCACCCTTGCACTTCATGCCCCGCAAGAAAACCCTGAGTTTGTCATTCCGAGCTTGCCGAGGAATCCCTTTATTACTTTGAAAATAAGATTTATTACTGTTTACCGCAGACGTCAAGGCAGGCCCAAGCACACAGAAAAACCTTTTTTATTCAAAACACTTCTCCGTAAAACCAAAATTACTAATACACCACTTTATCTTGCTCAACTCATTCTTAAGATTGTTAGCCTCCAATCTATCATCATACAATGCCTTCATCATTTCCAGATTTTTTTCCGAATACTGCTGATAATTTTCATTATATCTCAAATATATGTCTTTATCTTTTATCCTATCCAAGTTCATACCATATATCTCTATAAGAAAAGTAATAACTACAAAAAGAACTACCCCAATCATAATATTAAATACTTTTTTAATCTCTTTATCGCTATGTGCTCTTAATTTATCAATATCACTCGAGCTAGTCTGTGCCGTAGAATCACTGCTCATCGAAAACCCCTCTGTTCTGACTTCCGTTTTACTAGGTTCATTTTCTTCAATTTTCTGACTTGTTTCTAATGTGCCCTCGTTTGTCAATCCACTTTCTTCCAAGTCCTTCTTATTACTATCTATCCTTAATTTATCAATAGCACCTAAGGCATTAGTAGTCTGCACTGCTAAAATGCTTTCCGACTGAAAACCCTCCGTTCTGACTTCCGTTTTACTAGGTTCATTTTCTTCAATTTTCTGACTTGTTTCTAATGTGCCCTCGTTTGTCAATCCACTTTTTGTTACCATAATCTTATTTATTTAACAAAAATACTCGTATTAAGATCCTGAAGCACATCGTCGATCCTTACTTCAAAAATATATTCGCCAGGATTGGGAAAAACTATATTAAAAAAACTGCCAATAAATTGAGCTTTTTGACCCAAAGTCAAAATATCCATCTTGCCCGATAATTCAGCTATTATTTTACCAGAATTTTTATCTTTTAATGAAATAACCTGATTGTAAGATTTGGGCATACCGCTCAAACTAGTAACTAACATAATTCTGGGATAAACCAAAGGATATGCTGATGCATTTATTCTATCAAAGATTCCAATCAAATTTAAAGAACTGTTCCCTTGCGATACGAAAGCATTGTCACAAGCTATTACAAAATTTAATTTTATATCTGCCATAATTTATATTTAATATTTTAAATCCACTTATTAGCAATACCTATTTAAAAAAATCCTACCTCCACCCCTGCCCTGTCATTCTCCACACGATCTGTTCTTGGTCGATACTGATCGGACCCTGCGGGGTTTGAAGCGGTGTGGGTCTTTTTACTTTTTTAAGTTCCACTCCTAGCGAAAAATGATTTTGAACTTCTACGCTCTCAACAAATGCGATTTTATAATCCTTATTTTGGACATCTTTTCCTTCAATCTCGATTTCCGGATTCCAAGCTTTATTTATCTGTGCTTCTTCGGCATAGCTTTCATAGAGACTCGTCATGATTTCAGAAAGTTTTTCATCGGCATAAACTACGGTTTTGATACCTAAATCTTCCTTAGCCTCCCTGCGACCGATGAAATATTGATGCGAATAAAGTTTCTCCGTAAGAAAATCAATGACTCTGTCGATCTCATCCTCCTTCAGAGGCTCCTTATGGCTCTTCAGAAGGCGTTTGGCGAGGATTTTGATAAGATTATGTGTCCTGTTCACATTCCCCAGCGCCAAGGGGTGAATAGAGGGGTTGCTTTCTATGAATTTATTGAAAATCTTCGTCAGCTCTTCATCGCTCTTGATACCAAACTTGTTTTTTGCTAAATCAAAATAAGCCATCACTTCCTCGACCGAAATAGGAATCCTCGCTTGGGGATTTTGAGGATCAACCGGATTGAAAAAGTTGGAGGTGGAAGGATCAATCGGCGAAAGTTCAGACATGTCGCTCATTACGATCTCATCCGCACCCAAAGAAATCATTGTCGCCGCGCTATGAGCTTTATATAGAATAATAACTGAAAATTGATTGCAATATTCACGAATCATCGAAACGAGCCGCCACGGAACCATCGTGTCTCCGCCGGAGCTATAGAGAACTAAATCTATCTTGTCAGTTCTACCGATTCTGCGAAGCTGTGCGCTTATAATCGGAATAATATCCATTGCCACACGAGCATTAATCGGCCCCTGTCGGTCGCTCGTCACATAGCTAACAACTTTTGAACCGCGAAGTCTTTCTATCTCTTTTATAAGCTCTATTCTCTGCATATTTTTAAATTTTAAAGACAAAACCTTTCTTTCATAATACAGCCTTAAGGATGAGAAGTAAAGAAGACAAAATATCAAGCAGAAGCAAGAAAAAAGAGAAAAATTAATTTTCTCAATTAAACATCTTTAAGAAGCTTTTAGAGGTCTTTTACAAAAAGCTTCATTTAAAGCTTCATTATTCAAACAAAAATAAACCTCTTCCATGGAATTGCATATGTTCTCGCAGCCACATTTTATGCAACCATCTAACATTTCCAAGAGTATCTTTTCTTGCTGTTCCACAAAAAAACTCCTTTTCTTTTTATATTTTCTAATTTCTTTTCCCGTTTTAATTTTTAATTTTATATTAAAAAAACGCCCAATTGCAGGCGTCTTTATAAACTAACACGAAATCGCTGTTTTGATGTCTGGATATTTGGAGATATCCTTTCTTGCCAATCTGTAAGAAGTCCCTTCCCCGGGGGTCGCTTCCAAATTATAAAGATTTCCGGTCTCTTCCTGATATTTCACCATCCTGTCTCTCATAAAATCAAGAACTTCTTCGGCGAAAGCAGAACCTTTCTCGGTCGCGATATTAGTCTTAGAACCGAAGAAATTTATAAGTGCCTCGTTCATTCCGATGATTCCGATGGTAGAAAAATGATTCCCCCAATATTCACCTTTTTGTATTCTTATATTACCCAGATAAAATTTTGAATATGGATAAAGACCTTTTTCCGTAAATTTTTCCAAAGCTTTTCTCTTGATTTCCAAACTCTCCTTGGCGATGTCCATCAGCTTCTCCAATCTTGTCAAAAATTCTTTTTTATTCTTTGAGATATAACCGATTCTAGGTAAATTAATAGTCACCACACCGATTGAACCTGTCATCGGATTCGCCCCGAAAAGTCCGCCACCGCGCTTAAGAAGCTCACGGTTGTCGAGCCTCAAGCGACAACACATCGAACGGGCATCTTCCGGACTCATATCGCTGTTGATATAGTTAGAGAAATAAGGAATACCATATTTTGCCGTCATTTCCCACAACGGTTCCAGATTAGGGTCTTCCCAATTGAAATCTTTGGTGATGTTATAAGTAGGAACGGGAAAAGTGAACACTCTTCCGCTTGAGTCACCCTCGGACATCACATCTGCAAAAGCCTTATTAAGAATACCGATCTCGTCTCCGAAGTCTTTATATTGCTCCTTCTGTGGCACACCACCGATAATGACCGCTTCGTCCGCCAGGGTGGAAGGCACATTAAGATCCATCGTTATGTTCGTAAACGGCGTTTGAAAACCGACGCGAGTAGGAACATTCATATTGAACAAGAATTCCTGCATCGCCTGCCTGACCTCACGATAACTGAGTTGATCATACCTGATAAAAGGTGCAAGTAAGGTGTCAAAATTAGACATCGCCTGAGCCCCGGCCGCTTCACCTTGGAGCGTATAGAAAAAATTCACCAACTGCCCCAATGCCGCCCTGAAATGCTTAGGAGGAGCACTCTCAACTTTCCCTTTAACGCCTCCGAACCCCCTAGTCAAAAGATCTTTCAAATCCCATCCGCAACAATAGACCGACAGAAGACCCAAATCGTGGATATGAAAATCTCCATCTACATGAGCATCGCGTACCTCTGGCGGATATATCTTCTCAATCCAATATTTTGAAGTGACTATGTTGGCGATGTAATTATTAAGCCCCTGCAAAGAATAAGACATATTACTGTTCTCTTTTACCTGCCAGTCCATCTCATTGAGATAATCATCGACCAAATCCAAAGAATTCTTAAGCACTTCCTGATTTTCACGGAGCCTCCGATGCTGCTCCCTATAGAGAATAAAAGCCTTCGCCGTGTCTATATAATTTTCCCTTATCAGATAATTTTCAACAATATCCTGAATTTCCTCAACTGTAGGAATCTCCGCTTTCAACTTCCCGCCACCATTACGAACAGTAAATCTTTTATTTATTTCGTGCTCTATCTTTCTCGCCAGATCCTCAGCATTTCTTTTATCTCCTTCTTCTGTCGCTTTGAATGCTTTTACGATAACATTTACCAGCTTTTTGCTATCAAATTTAACGATTCTTCCGTCTCTTTTTCTGATCTGAGTCACCTTTATTTTTTTAGATTCCATCGATTTGGTCTTTAACTTATTATTTTTTAAAGCAAAAAAATAAAAATAAAAAACTGCCTTTTTGAAAATATCAGACACCTAAATTCAAAACTTCCCAAAGGACAGGATTTTTATTTTTGTTTTTTTATCACACAAGAAAAAACTATTCAGAATCGTTTTTATTTTTATTCATCTTTTTTCGCAGAAATGCCGGAATATCATACTCGTCGTTATAAGTGATATTGCTTATTTTGGACGAGAACGGTTTGCTTGGAGTAAAAACCTCCCTCTTTTCTTCCACAATCTGTCTTACTGGCTCCGGAGGAAGAGCTTCTTTTATTTCTTCTCTCACAGGTTCCTTTTTAGCCTCCTCCCTTTTCTCTCTTGCCTCTTTTTTAAACACACTCCCTATTGAAGAAGACAGATTTTTCTTTAAGGGAACCGCTATCGGCTGGATCTTTTCCTCGGGTTCCTTTTCTTTTTCATCTTCAAAAATCTTACTGCTACTTACCAAAACAGGCTCAGGCCTAGCCACTACAGGCTCTATAGATCTATGCAACGGTCTTACAAAATTATTCTTCTGCACCGGTTCTTCTGAATTCTGAAAGCCTGTGGCTATCACCGTTATCTTTATTTCGCCCTTCTTCAAATCCTCATCAGTTATCGCTCCAAAAATCACTTTTGCACTAGGGTCAACCGATTCAGTAATGATCTGCGCTGCCTCATTAACCTCCATCATAGAAAGATCAGTACCTCCGCTTATATTAAAAAGAATACCCTTAGCTCCATGAATAGAAAGCTCCAAAAGTGGACTATTTATCGCCTGTTTGGCGGCATCCGCTGCTCTATTCTCACCTGAAGCGCGACCGATTCCCATCAACGCCGGACCCGTGTTCTGCATAATCGCCTTCACATCGGCAAAATCAACATTTACTATTCCAGGAATGGTAATAAGATCGGAAATTCCCTGTACGGCCTGTCTCAAAACATCATCCACTATTCTGAAAGAATCTAGGAGCGGAGTTTTTTTATCTATGACCTGAAAAATTTTATCATTAGGAATAGTTATAATCGTATCAACATTGGCTCTTAAGCTCTTCAATCCTTCCTCAGCGATTTTCTTCCTCTGCATCCCTTCAAAAGCAAATGGCTTTGTTACCACGGCAACTGTCAAAGCTCCGGCATCTCTCGCCGCCTCAGCTATAATCGGGGCTGCACCGGTTCCAGTTCCACCTCCAAGTCCGCAAGTCACAAAAACCATGTCGGCATTTTTTAATGCATCTTGAAGTTCATCTTTATTTTCCTCGGCAGCCTGTCTTCCTACATCAGGATTCATTCCCGCACCAAGCCCTCGGGTTAAATTTTTCCCGATATGTATCTTCTCCGCTATTTTGCAATGATGCAAATCTTGCGCATCAGAATTAACAGCGATAAATTCAATGCCTTTAAGGTTTGCCTCCTGCATCCTACTGATAGCATGATTTCCACTACCACCGACTCCTACAACTTTTATTCGAGCGAATGTCTCCAGCTCTGGTTTTATCTCTTTCATATATTTAAACAACTTATACTCTTATATCTCTATAATAACTTTTTTAAAAAAATCACGCAAGGCGAAAAAAGCGGCTATTATGGCAACAAAGCCTTAAAAATCGCCTTAATTTTCTTACCGAGATTCCCCAATTTTACGCTCCCCCCTTTGTCCGCATAGAAAAGCCCATTATCATCCGCCTCCCACATCACAAGTCCGACAGCAGTTGCAAATTCAGGATCATCAATTCTATCCACCACACCGTTCATCTCTGCCGGGTAGCCGATTTGCGAGGGGAGTCGGAGAATCTTCTTAGTGAGATTTACCATACCTTGCATCTTAGCGCCACCACCAACCAAAACCGCTCCTGCAGGAAGCATCCCGCTCTTATCCATTTTTTTAAGCTCATCGTCAACCATAGAAAAAATCTCTTCAACCCGCGCTTCTATGATTTCCGCAATATAATATCGTTTAAAAATTCCTTCTTCGCTCGAATCTATTTCACTAAGATCAATCTCTTCTTGTTTGTCTACCTCCGAAGGCATCGCATTACCATATTCCAATTTTATTTTTTCTGCCACATCAATAGAAGTTCGGAGTCCGATAGCAATATCGTTTGTAATATGTCCTGCTCCGACAGGAATCACTGCAGTCCCCAACATATTACCGTCTTCATAGACTACGATTCCCGTCGTCTCTTTCCCGATATCGATTACCACAACTCCAAGATCTCTCTGCTTGCGAGACAAGACCGATTTAGCTGCCGCGATAGGAGCAAAAATCATATCATCAATATCGATTCCACACCTCTGTTGGACACACTTCTCAATATTCTTAATAAAAGGAGCCGCACCTTGAATCAAAAGTGCATTTATTTCAAGACGAACGCCATTCATACCGACCGGAGACTTGATCTGTTCTTGACCGTCCACAGTATAGCCACACGGAAAGACATTTATAATCTCTTTATTAGTAGGAACAGAAATCGCCTGTGCGGCATTAATAACCCTGTTAACATCCTCTTCGCTTATTTCACCGTCCGCTCGTGAAACCGCAACTACTCCCTTAGAAAACTGCGAAGAAATATGTTTGCCGTTTATGCTCACAAAAGCATGTTCAACCGGAACCCCCGCGATCCTCTCCGCTTCTTCCTTAGATTTATTGATAGCGCTAATCGTATCTTCGATATCGACAATAACACCATTACTGATTCCACAAGAAGGCGCCACGCCCACACCGAGAACAAGCGGACTGGAATCATCTCCCTGAATTTGAGCTACAACAGTTCTTACTTGACCTGCTCCGAGATCAAGACCTATAATTATGTTTTCTTTTGACATGAAGCCTTTTGTTTAAAGATAACTTTTTATTTGAAAATTTGAAAAAAAAGAAAAACAGCACCTTGAAATCATTATAGTATATTTTTTAAAAAACAAAAAGGGGCCTTTAAAAAGATATTACCCCATCCCTAAATATGGCAGAAAAATAACCGCTCCGACAAGTAACGACCCCATACAAGCAAGCAGCACTGCACCCGCCATCATGTCTTTTACGACCTTCGCATAAGGATGCATGCGCGGGTTCTGTATGTCGATCATTCTCTCAAAAATCGTATTGATTATTTCCAAAACGAGCACCAACAAGATTGTCATTATGAGTACCGCTGATTCCCAGCCGGAAATATTAAACACAAAAGCCATAAGTATCGCTCCGCAGCCGAAAAAAATTTCTATCTGAAAATTAGACTCTCTCATCGCATATCTGAGTCCGTTCAAGGCGTGCTTCAAACTTTTTATAAACCTCTTCAATCTTGGCATATTTTTTATTTATACAACATATTCAGAACCGCGGTTTCTTTCTTATTCATTATACCATAGTCTTTGTCATTTATATGATCATATCCGAGCAGATGAAAAAGCCCGTGCACAAAAAGTATATCTAGCTCTTTTTTAAAAGAATGTTTTTTCTCCCAAGATTGCTTTTCCACCCTTTTGGTACATATAAAAATTTCCCCCAGATAAATTATCCCATCTTGCGGATCCACAAAACCCCCGCCTTCACCTTCAAAAGAAATTACATCAGTCACTCTATCAACACCCCGATACTCACGATTAATATCTCTTATCCGTTTCTCACCGACAAAAACCAGGCTGACTTCAGCCTTACTATAGAATTTCTCCTCCTTGAAAACTTTTTCCATCACGACTTCCAAAGGCTTGCCATTAATTTTTTTCTTTGTAAAATTCCTGATTAGGAGTGCCATTGCTTATAAAGCTTAAATCTATTCAAAATAATATTTCTTTTGCCTTATACAAAAATACTAAGTCCCTTTTTACTATAAATTTTTCAAAAGCTTCAGAGGGACAGCTTTTTTCCAAGGCAACAATTGCATCGTTCAAATCCAACCACTTGAGCTGGAAACCATTAGAAATTTCTCTTTCTGTAAAAGCCACTTCTTTTTCGGTACCTACCACATCAGACAAATAGCAATAAGAAATCTGCAAGAGTTCATCCGTATTCCTATATTCGATTGTCACTCCCACTTCTTGCGGTCTAATTATTACATCACAGCCAGTTTCCTCTATAATTTCTCTTGCGAGAGCAGTTTTGATATCTTCCCCCGCTTCAATTCCTCCGCCAGGAAGCTTATAATAATTCTTTTTAGATACAGATAATATCGCAATCTTCTTTTCACGATTAAAAACCAAAGCGCGCGCAGCTTTGCGAAGTTCATAACGAATATTTTTCCTTGTTAGCGACAGTTTCCGGGAGGATGTCAGCTTCATATATTTCCTCGATAGATTCCATATTGATATCTTTAAGAATAAAAAATAAAAAAGCTTCGATCTAACCGATCAAAGTCTTTTTTACGATTCCACTGACCAGATTCCCGTCCGCTTTACCTTCAGTCTCTTTCATGACTGCCTTCATGACCAAACCGAAGTTTTTGACTTCAGTATCGTTCATTTCGGCAACTACTTTTTTGACGATAGATTCAACCTCGGCTTCACCCATCTGCTCAGGCATATACTCTTCCAAGATTATCACTTCTGCTTTTTCTTTCTCCGCGAGATCTTTTCTGCCGCCCTTTGAGAACTGCTCGATAGAATCTTTCCTGCTCTTGATATTTTTCTTCACAATCGCGACAACATCGCTATCTTCAAGGGTTTTCTGCTTGTTTATAATTTCATTCTTGATGTCAGAACTGATGCCTCGCAAGACCTCTACCTTAGCCTTGTCGCCGCCTTTCATCGCCGTTTTTAGGTCTTCCTTGATTTTCTCTTCTATTTTCATAAGTGAAATAAAATTATAAAATCACCTGAAAAAAACTATCTCTTAAATCTGAGATCTTCTTCAAGCTTGCCCAGCTTTCTGTCTTTTTCCTTTTGAAAAACAATTTCATTTCTTCTAAGAGCGCTTTTTCTTCTTTCTGTTCGGCTTTTCTCTTTCTCCACAAATCGGGAACTTCTGGCCTGCAAAAGCAATCCACTTTGCTGGATCTTTTTCGAGAAACGCCTTAAAAGACTTCCAATGCTCTCATTGTCTTTTCTTTTGACTTCGATCATATTTCATCACCTCCAATGTGATATTTTAGTATTTTAAAAACTTTTTCAGTGTAACAGAAAATAAACATCTTGGCAAGGGCGCATTTCATCCTTTTTTCCCTCGCTACCCGTCGTCTTACTTCAGGCGAAAATCATCTCGCAAGACCAATCCCCTCTCTCATCTGTCCGCCACCCAAAAGATGCATATGAATGTGAGGTATTTCCTGTCCGCCATTTCTGCCAGTGCGTATGAGAAGTTTATATCCGCCTTCCGCAACACCGACCTCTTTGGCGATTTTCTTGGCCACAAAAATCATTCTACCCATAATCGCCGTATCCTCTTCAGCAACATCATTTATAGACTCGATATGTTTCTTTGGAATAATCAAAACATGCACCGGCACAATCGGATGGATGTCATAGAAAGCAAAAACCAGGTCATCCTCATAAACCTTATCAGACGAAATTTCTCCTTTTGCTATTTTACAAAAAAGACAGTCCATATTTTACACATTACCAACTACTACACGGAAAGTAAATATAAATTACCACATAACCTCGCTCCTCTCAATAATATATCTTGATCGCTACCCTTTAAGCATCCTCCTGACATCCTCGACAATATTTTCTAAAATCACGGTTTCCTGCATTCCGCTGTCCATATCCCTGATGATTACAGTGCCATCTATCGCCTCTTTTTGCCCGACAATCAATGCCAATTTCGCCCTGACCTTATTGGCAGTCCTGAGCTGAGATTTAATACTTCCTTTACCAAGCGACTCTCCGACCAAAATATTATGGTCTACCAGCTTATCAAAAATCTTCATAACTTTTTTTCTCGCCATATCCCCAAGCTGCACCAAAAATACATCCTTGATAACCTTCGGCTCCAGATCCAGTCCCATTTTCATAACCTTATCCGCAACCCTTTCCACGCCGAAAGAAAATCCTACAGCCGGAGTCGGTTCGCCTCCCAAAAGTTCGACCAGCCCGTCATATCTTCCACCACCACCCAAGGCCGCCTGTCTTGACTCGCCATCATCTCCATCAGCCCAGATTTCAAAAACAGTCCTGGTATAATAGTCCAAACCTCTCACCAAAGACGGATTCAGGACATAAGGAATTTCCAGCTCGTCCAAAAATTCCAAGACGCTCTTGAAGTGAGTATTACAATCATCGCAAAGATTGTCGATGATTTGCGGAGCACCCGCCGCCACTTGCAAACACTTTTCTTCTTTGCAATCCAAAAGCCGCATCGGATTCTTTTCCAATCTTCTCTTGCAATCGACACATAGCTTATTGATTTTCATATCATAATAATCCGTCAGAAGCTTCTTGTATTTATTCCTGCAAGTCGGACAACCGATGCTATTAATCTGAATCGAAACATCTTTAAGTCCGAGCTTCTGAAAAATCTTCCATGCAAGGTAAATTATCTGAGCATCGATTGCAGAACCTTCCTCTCCGAAAACCTCCGCTCCGAACTGATGAAATTCCCGAAATCTTCCTTGTTGCGGCTTGTCATAACGGAACATTGATCCTTCATAATAAAGACGAACCGGCTGCGACCACCTGCTCATACCGTTCTCAACATATGATCTGACAACCCCCGCCGTACCTTCCGGCCTCATAGTGACAGCATCCCCGCCCTGAGTCTCAAAAGAAAACATCTCTTTTTCAACGATATCCGTTGCTTGTCCGACTCCGCGCTTGAAAAGGTCGGTATTCTCCAAAATAGGAGTTTCGATCCTCCCAAATCCGAAATCCTGACATATCTTGCGCGAATTCTGCAAAATGTAATCCCAGATAAACTGCTCCGGAGGAAGAATGTCCTTCATTCCTTTTACCGCCTGAATCGGCTTAACTTTCTTTCTCGGCTTCTTCTCTACCTGCTCTTCTTTTTTAACTCGAGGCATAATGATTTTCTATTAAAATTTTAACTTAGTACACTCACAGTAAAATCGTCTATCTTTTTTATATTCTCCGGATCATTTTCGAGGCCCTGGGCGTTTTTGGCATTAAGATATAAGTCGCCAACAAAATCAATCCCATGTAAATCGGCCACCGAACTCATAACCTCTGTCATTTTCTCCGGATAAGTTCCATTTTTTGAAGCTCCAACACACAAACTGATCAATTTTTTACCACCCAAAGATTTGTTTTTATAAGCCGGATTCAATCTATCAAAAAAATCTTTCATTAGCCCAGAAACATTATTAAAATAATTAGGGCTCCCAAAAATAATAACATCATTCGCAGTCATCCTCTCCGTTATTGAATTCATATCGTCCAAAATCGGGCAGGTGCCGGTGTCGTCGCAAGAGAGACACCCTCTACAATGCTCAATTTTTTTATCCTTCAAAAGCACCAGCTCGGTTTTATGCCCCAGCTCTTCTGCTTTGGTCAAAAGTTTCCTTAAAGCGAATTCTGTATTACCGCGGCGAGGACTGCCACAGATGGCTATTATATTCATAGGCTATAAAAATTAGTTTTGATATTCTTCTCCATCAAAGACAGCAAAGTCATCGAAAGGCCACGCCCTAACCCACGCCTTGCCGATGATGAAACGATTCTCAAGCTTTCCCCAGATTCTCGAATCAGAACTGGCAGAACGATTGTCTCCGAGAACATAATATTCCCCCTCACCCAATGTTTCAAAAACATTTCCCGAGGTCACAGTCCCTTCCTGCAAATACGCACTCTCGTCCAGAATGGATCCGTCCAAATTTCCATCACTATATATTTTTATCACACCAGCTCTTATCTCAACCGTCTCACCCGGAAGCGCAATAACTCTTTTTATGAAAAACTTACTGGGGTCGGCAGGATAACGGAAAATAATAACATCTCCTCTCTGGGGATTCTCCAAACGATAACCTATTTCGTTCACAATCAAATAATCTCCATCGTGAAAGTTCGGCTGCATACTCGCGCCATCAACAAAAAAAGGTTGAAGTACAAAAGAACGCACAACGAAGATTATAACCAGACTGACAATCACGACCCTTATAGTCTCAAAAGAAAGGTCTAGAAAATTTTTGAGCCTATTCATAAGATCGCCGCTGTCGTCCATGCCTATCTTTTCATCTTTAAAGTCCGATACGAACTGTACATCGCTCTTTTTTTCCTCTGTGGGTCTTATATCGGCAATCTTCTTAGTTTCTATATCCATTGATTTATTTTTAGGTTTTACGAGCTTATGATATAACTTTTAGAGGCCCGAGTCAAACAGAAAAAATAACAATTAAAAACCTCACTTCCGTATGCTTCTGATGCCGCGTTGATTCGATTCTCTCGACCAAACCGCAAAGTTCTTACTTCTGTAATGTTTTTATGTGAATTTTCTCTCCCGCTAATCAAAATATCCCAAAAATCATATCTCAAAATCATGACCCGGACCGAACTTAAAAAAATTCGACCCGACACCCGCCGCAGAATTCGATAACGATCATCCAAAATTGCGTTTTCGATAGACACTTTAGTTCGTATGATATAAAATGAAATCAACGGTTAAATTCGCGCGAAAAAAGAAAAATGAATAAGAAAAAAATCCTAAAAATTTTTACACTCTTTTTTATAATAATTGCTGTTTTTTTGTCAGCATTTTTTTATGAGTTCATGATGGCAAGCGGAAAAATCTTTTCCAACGGAAAAAGCGACGGCATATCGATAGTAAAACAATTCGGCGAGATGATCATAAATCCCAGCGAATCCCTTAGGGGTGAAGAAAACGGGCAAATCAATATTCTTCTTTTGGGAGTCGGCGGGGAAGGACACAGCGGCGGGGAGCTCACAGATACCATAATGGTGGCCAGCATAAAACCGCAGACACACGAAGCGGCATTACTTTCCATTCCTCGAGATCTGTATGTGGAAGTTGAAGGCGAAGAGATTAAGAACAAAATAAACGCCGTCAAAGCCCTGGGAGACAAAAGCGAAAAACAAAACGGAATCGAATTGCTTGAAGGTGTCGTCGAGGAGGTTTCGGGGCTTGAGATTGATTATTATGTCCAGCTGGATTTTGACGGCTTTATCAAAATTATCGACCTTATGGGCGGCATCGATGTTTATCTGGAGAACGACATCAACGACCCCGCCTATCCCGACTTCAACAAAGGATACGACCCATTTTATATCAAAAAAGGCTGGCACCACCTGGACGGAGCCACAGCGCTCAAAGTCGCCAGATCGCGTCACAGCACGATGGGAGATTTCGACCGCATCAAGAGACAGCAGGAAATAATCAAGGCTTTCCGCCAAAAGGTCTATGAAAAATATTCCCGGATGGATATTATGACTTTCCACGATATTTTTATTTCTCTCTCTGAGAATATGGAGACCGACATTGAGTTGCAAGAACTGCCACGCTTCTATCAGGTCCTGAAGGAGACAAGGAGCAACAACTTCACCGCTCAGACCGTCAACACACAAAATTATCTGGAAAGGATATATGTCGGACTGGGGTACACTTTAGGGGTGAAAGACGCCAAAACGGCCGCAGAAATCGGAAAAAACTTGTTTGAGATGCAACTCCCTGAAAAAACTGCAGAGACTATCCGCGAAGAAAGTGCCACGATTGAAATACGCAACGGCACCGATTCTCCCGACCTTGCCAACATAATCGCCAAAGATTTAGAGAATATGGGATTCCGCATTATAAACTCGATAAACATAGACTCACCCGATTTCAACGGTGTCAGGATATATCGCGCACAAGATTGCGAAAAAACCGAAACCCTCAATTTCCTTCTGGAAAAATTCAGCGCCCAGGAAGGAATAAGCGAGACCCTGGACTCCAGAGCGGATTTCATCATAACCCTCAGCAAGGGATTTTGAGGATAAAAAATTTAAAGACAACATTAAAAATAATACTCTAAATTATGAAAATAATCGTCGGACTCGGAAACCCTGGAAAAGAATACGAAAAAACCAGACACAATGTCGGCTTTATATCCCTTGATAGAATCGCGAAACTTTACAGCTTTGGAGATTTCAAGAAAGAAGAAAAGTTCGAGGCCGAAATATCCCAAGGAGAAATAGCCGCCGAAAAGGTTTTTCTGGTAAAACCGCAAACTTTTATGAACTCTTCCGGCCGCACCGTACAGAAAATTATGAATTTTTACAAGATGGGATCCAACGACTTGATTGTAATCCATGACGATTTAGATATAACGCTAGGAGAATTCCGGATAGGATCCGGAAGCCGCAGCGCCGGACACAAGGGCGTGCAGTCGATTATAGACTTTCTGGATTCGAAAGATTTTATGAGAGTGCGAATCGGTATAAAAGTTGAAGACCGCAAAATTCCTACAGAAAAATTCGTATTGGGCAATTTCACAAAAGAAGAATCCGAGGCGATAGACGGCGCATTAAGTGACGCGATTGAAACCATAAAAAAAGAGCTTACTTAAGATAAGCCCTTTTCTTTTTATTAACTATCGTACACTATCCTGATTATGAGCTTAAAGCACAATTTACATGAAATTCTGCCTTAATTTTCAGCTACTCGAAAATATCTAGGAGGGATGATTTTACTTTCGCGCTCATAAACAGGATAGTGAACAATAGAAATGATTTTCTAGTTGTTTGCGGTCAAAACCTATCAGTTTTTCCAACAACTGCTAATCCTATCACACATCTATAAATATGTCAACCCCTGACAATAAATATTACAACGCTTTTAATCTACTGCCGCAGATCGGCCCGGTGCGTTTTCGCAAGCTTCTCGCCTATTTCCCATCTATGCAAATCGCATGGGAGGCAAATTTTTCTGAATTCAAAGAATCAGGACTTGAAGAAAAAATCATCGAAAAAATCATAGACGCTAGAAAAAATATAAACCCCGATGCCGAATTCGAGAAATTGAAAAAAGAAAATATAAATATTATCACACAAGGTGAAGATTTATACCCGAAAAATCTTCTTGAAATTTCCTCGGCACCGGCGATGCTCTATGTCAAAGGTGAAATAATTCCCGATGAATTTTGCATCGGCATCGTCGGCTCGCGCAAAATTTCCGATTACGGAAGAAGAGTTGCAGAAGATTTTGCGCGGCAACTTTCACAAAACGGCGTGACGCTCGCCAGCGGAATGGCTTATGGCGTAGACACCATTACGCACCGCGAATGTTTGAAATCAAAAACTCGCACTATCGCTGTCCTTGGCAGTGGCGTTGATGAAAAGAGTATCTACCCCTCTTCCAACCGTCAAATCGCCAAAGAAATCGCAAATTGCGGCTGCGTT
>Ga0172381_10001244_pt1 | contig 30361 bp, 35 predicted proteins | sample Leawel6488metaG_FD_119754 | JGI IMG/M metagenome (GOLD analysis project Ga0172381, IMG submission 119754) | Leachate microbial communities from a municipal landfill in Southern Ontario, Canada - Leachate well 64-88 metaG | ecosystem: Engineered > Solid waste > Landfill > Unclassified | place... | reverse complement strand
TATGAATTTGGAGGAGGTCGGGGGTCTTCCCCCCCCCCCCCCCCCCCCCCCACCCTCCTCTCTCAGCTCGTAGGGGATAAAACAAAAAAAAAACAAAAGAAAAACCTGGTAGACGGAAGATAATAATACCCCCATCCGTGTCCGCACCCTCATCTTTTTTTATTTTTTTTTTTTTTTGTGTTGCGTGCCCGGGGGGGGGGGGGGGGGGGGGGGGGGGGGGGGGGGGGGGGGGGGGGAAGACCCCCGACCTCCTCCAAATTCATAATACCCCTTCTGAACTGGATTTAATTTTTATAAAACGCTTGACATTTATCTTATTCTCATATAGATTATATATATGAAGCAATTCCTCATGTCCATCACGAAAGAAAAGTATGAAGTTCTTCGTGCCAAATCTAAGTCTGAGGGTATCTCAATTACAGAATTAATCAGGCGGTTAATTGATAGTTTTTTGAGTGATAATTCAGCCCGTCTTCTTAGTATAGTTATAGTACCGTTTTTGGGACTTCAAATATTCTGATGGGAGACAATTATTCCAAAAGCGAAAATGAGGTTATTGATAAATATTTGGAAGGAATTGGTTTAACTGCCTTCGGAGTATATTCCGTTTTAAAAAGACATATGAATAATAAATCAAGAGAATGTTTTCCCTCGATAGAGTTGATTGCAAAGAAATGTGGCTGCAATAGAAAGACGGTTATGAGGATGATTAAGGTCCTGGAGCTTAATAACCTCATAAGTGTAGACAGGAAAAAGAAACACCCGAATAATTATTATATAAATCATGTGTCAAGGGTTCATCTTGATACTTTCATTAAGCCGTTTATAGAAATGAATTGCCCTGTGTGTGATATTCCGGCAGTACACAGCAAAGATTCTATGGTATGCCCGAAGTGTCTGATGGATGTCGGGGGGTATGTTGAGGATGTGCTTGGCTTCCATTTCCCCGATGTCAGGTTAGAAGATATTTATGGAAAGTCCGATGAAAAAGAATTTACCCGTTCACAGGATTGCCCCGATTCTTATTATGAAAGGCTTCTTGTCGAGGGAGATCATTTTCCTACCTGTGAACCCTATGTTACAAAGGATGTTGTAATTGACTTTTATGGAAATAAATAATCTTTAAGGAGATCGTTATGAAAAAGCTATTATGTGCAGTAATATTGATAGGTATGTTTGTAGTGAGCTCTTCTCTTATGGACGCCCAATGCTACAGTAATTGTATGAACAATGGTGGTTCTCCAAGGATGTGCATCAGGATGTGTACGTTTTAATTTGTTTTTCTTGACAGACTCTACTAATTGATGTATATGATGATTAGCTACTACATCTTGTGTGGAGGTAAAAAAAGAAGTGCCTTCGGTTAAAAAGAATGAATCCCGCAACAAATATGTAAGTCGTGCCATACCCATATTAATGAAGGAAGGACTTTCTCAGGCACAGGCCGTTGGCAAAAGTGAAGGGCTTTACTCTGCAAAGTGGAAACAACCTAAAAAGAAAAAGGGGTAAAAATTATGGCTAAAAAATCAGGTAGCAAGAAAGGAAAACCCGGCGGCAAGGGTAAGGGTTGCAAATGATAAAAACCACACCTATCCGTAAATCATCGGTGAGTTTGAAAAAGATTTCTACCCCTACGATGCCTGGGTTGTCACAGGCTCCAATATCAAAGATAACAATTCCTAAGGTTAAGAAGCTGAAGGTCTGATGGTAGAATGGCTTCCCAACAAAGATTGCAATTACAAGAATAATTATGTGGCTATCTTTGATGCTATGTATGGGAAGAAAACATACAAGCATGAGGGGGAAGAACATCCGGTTACACCTCAGATTATCAATTCGTGGTATAGAGAACTCATTCTCACAGACTTATATTTTATACTTCAGTTCGTAATGGAAATCCCCCCTACAATAGATTATCCTGAATTTGGAATAACCAAGTGGCCTTTTTGCAACAGTCCATGGGTAGTCGAAAGATGCAAAGAGGTAGAAGATGGCCCTGAAGGTTGGTGCATGGATTTATGGGCCCGGGGTTCGTTCAAAAGTTCAATTAAAACCATAGCGAGAACCATACAAAGAATGGCTAAATATCCCAATAAATGCACAATGATTGCAAGCCATACACGCCCTGCCGCAAAGAAATTTCTTCGTTCAATCATGCAGTATGTGGAAAAATCAGAGATATTAAAGTTTGCCTTCCCCGATGTTTTCTGGAAAGACCCAAGATCACAGGCTCCAAAATACTCAGAGGATGACGGGATAGTTGTTCAACGTAGTTCGGTCGGAAGGGTTGAGGCAACCGTTGAAGCATGGGGGTTGAAAGAAGGTATGCCCATCGGTGTTCACTTTGATTGGATTCTGGTAGACGATTTGGAAACAAAGGACGATGTTAAGAACCCCGATGTAATTATGCAGGTGCGGGACGCTACGGACTTGACAGAGGATTTGCTGACAGGTGGCGGGAGCATAGACATTACCGGAACCCCGTACAGTCATGAAGGTGTTTATATTCCTTTCATTATGGATAAGGCAAGGGCAGACGGAAAGCCTGCTTTTACTTTTAGAAAGCATCCGGCTACAGATGACGGATTGCCTACCGGGAAGTCTGTATTCCTTCCCCAAGAAGTGCTTGATGACATCCGGGCAAGGAAAGGTCAATATTCGTTTTTATGCCAGCAGATTATTAACCCGACACCAATAGGGGTTAGAAAACTTGACGGCAATATGCTGAAAGATATTTCTCCTGATGACATTCCAAATAACCTTGTAAAGTTCCTTGTGGTTGACCCCGCGGGCGATGCGATAAATGATGAAGGTGACGCATGGGCACCAATGGTATTCGGTGTGTTGCCTTACATGGCAAGCCCCGAAGAGGCATCGGTTTATATCCTTGATGCCGTAATATCCCCTATGAGGGCAGAAGAAGCCCCCCTTGAAATAGCAAGGATGTTCAGACGCAATGGCATGATAATGCAAGTAGGCATAGAAAAAACAGCAGCTTCCCTTGTGGCAAACTATGTTTCAAATATTCTTGCTCAGGAACATCACATTTATTTATCAGAAGAAAGAAAAACACTGGTGATGCTCAAACCGGGAGGTAGGGAGAAACGCAGCAGGATTGAAAATGCTATCGCCTATCCTCTTTATAATGGATTGATGAAAATTTCTACCGGTATCCCCTCAGTTTATCGTGACAGGATTCGGGCAGAATTAGACAAGTTTCCATACTGGCATGATGATGCCCTTGATTCAATGGCATATTTGTACGACATGATAAAAGACTTTCATTTCGAGTGGCAGGAAGAAGAATATGAGGACAATGTAAGAGAAATAGGCCGGGGAAGGTCTAAAACTACAGGATATTAAATATGAATGGAAACTTAGAAATATCAGCAATGCAACCAGATCAAACGATGATGGCGTTTCCAGACAACGGAACCCCTGACGTTCCTGTACCTGTTGATATCCCCATTGAGATTGACATCCCCGATGAAAGAAATCTTTCCTTGTATATTAATAAAGATGAACTTTCTGTTATTGGTCAGGATGTTGTCAGGGAATTTAACGAAGATATTCAATCAAGAAGTGAGTTTGATAAAAGAAGGGCAACATGGAGAAAACTGTTCCTAACATACCTTGAGGAAAAGGAATACCCGTGGCCAAGTTGTAGCAATGTGTCCCTTCCGTTCGTGGTAGAAGCCTGTCTCCAATTTCAGGCAAGAGCTTACGAAGCGTTGATAGGCAAGGATATTGTCAAATGTTATACCCGTGATGGAACAATGAAGGATGCCGCAGAACGGGCATCTAAGTACATGAACTACCAACTTCGTTACGAGATGACAGAATGGGAAGAAGATATGGACAAACTTCTCATGGCCCTGCCTCTTGATGGAGTTGTTGTCAAAAAAACATATTATGATTCTTTTCTTGAAAGGCCGGTCAGCATGTTCCTCGATGTTGATGAGTTTGTCGTAAACTACAAATGCAGAAACATTGATGACCCGATGGCAAGAAAAACCCATATTCTATGGATGCACTGGAACGATATAAAAATTAGACAGGATACCAAGATATTTGTTGAACCTCCGAATGAATTAGATAAAACCGCGCAGTCTTACAAAGAAGATGGCAACATGCCGGAGACTCGTCAGGTCTTTGATGACGGAGAAGGGGTAAGTGAATCGGCGCCGGAGAACATAGGGCGGTTAAAATTACTTGAACAGCACAAATATCTCGATATAAATTATGATCCTGTTACAAGAAAGATTAAAAAATCAGATGGACTCATGCGTCCCTATGTAGTTACAGTTGACTTTAAAACTCAGCAGGTGCTCAGGATAGTTTCAAGGGTTATTAAGGAAAGAGAAACCGATGTATGGAATGTGGATAACTGCTTTACGGCATATACGTTCATTCCAAATCCATCCTCCTGGATGGGTATAGGGTTCGGGCAGTTTCTATCCCCTATGAATGAAGCTGCAAACACAGCAATAAACCAGTTGCTCGATGCAGGTCACTTAAATAATATGATGGCCGGGTTCGTAGCCAAGCGTTCCGGTATGAAAAAAGGTGATCTTGCTTTTGAGATGGGTGTATTCAAAGAAGTTGACATAATGATGGGAAGTTTGAAGGATTCTATCTACGAATTTAAGTTTAAACCCCCTTCAAACATCCTTTTTCAGTTGCTTGGTATGCTGCATGAATATTCAAAAGAGGTATCTACCGCAGCGGAGTGGATGAGTGGCAAACTTCCCCCTTCAGATACGGCAGCTACAACAATGCTTGCTATTATTGAGCAGGGGTTGAAGGTATTTTCTGTAATACAGAAACGTTGCCATAGAGCATTTGGTAAAGAGTTGAGAAAAATATTTGCAATAAATCGTCATTTTCTCAAAGAATCTGTGTATGCTCTTGTTCAGGATAAAACTTCAAGAGAATGGCAGTCAATAGAGTCAGGAAGGAAAGACTTCTCATCGAATATTGAAATTATCCCCGTATCAGACCCTAATATAACAAGCAGGGCAGAGAAACTTATCAAATCGCAGCAGGTTCTTGGTGAAGCGAAACAAAATCCATTAATGGCACAGAACCCTGAGTCACTATATTGGGCGACAAGGGAATACTTAGAAGCACTGGAAGCCACAAACATAGACGCTATGCTGAAAAAGCCTGAACCCCCTCCACCTCCCCCTGATATTCCACCTGAAGAGGAAAATGCCATGTTTATAAAAGATCAGATGCCGAAAGTTTTACCAAATCAGAACCACATGAGGCACTTGGCATTTCACGAAGGATTTATTGAAAGCCAGTGGGCGGTTGAATTGACCCCTAACGGGAAAAACAATTTTGATAGTCATTTGAGGGATCATAAAAGTTTTTTATATTTACAAGAAGAAAAACAACGGCAATTACAGGCAATACAGCAACAGCAACTTATGGAGGGGTCAAATGTTGGATATTGATCTTTTAACCCCCGATGATATTGATTCATGGAGACACCATGCTGTGACAGTATTATTTTACAGGGAATTAGGAAATATGGTAAAGGAAATTCAGGAATCTTATAAAACTCAGGTATCGGTTGACGCTTTGAGAAGCCTACAAGGCAGAGAGGCGCAGATGGAAAGGGTAATTGAGTTGTTGGAAAAGGGATTAACTATATAAATCAAAGGAGGTTTTGCATGTACCTACAGCCGAGAGGCGCGAGAGTAATAGTTAAAAGGAAAATTGTAAACAAGAGAGGTTCGTTATTCATCCCGACAAATTCACAGGAGATGAGATTCAATCTTGGAGAGGTTGAAATCTGCGGGCCTGATGTTTCCGAAGATATACAAAAAGGAGACCTCATCACATTCGGAAGATATGCCCCTGTAAATCTCGACAGAACGGAGATGGAAGAAGTGGGGTTAGCACTTGATAAAGACTGCGAATATTTACTTTTAAATGAAGATGATATCCTTTGCCATGTGCTTTCAGAGGATGCAGAAGAAACACGGGAGGTTGCATAAATGGATAACGAAGAAAGGGTTGAAAGCCCGCAGGAACCACAAGAATCGCCTGAAGTAGAGTTGATGACCGATGAGGAACATGAGGCGTTAGCCCCCGAAGAGAAGGACTTTCGTGACTTCGTGGGGGTTGATACAAAGGCCAAATCAAATCCGGCATGGGATAACAAACGATTCCGGCAGGTATACCGTAAAGCCAAAGATTCTGAAAGGAAGGCAGAAGAAAAAGACAAAGACTTCGAGATCCAAAACGAATTTGTCAAAAAGTTGATGGCTACTACGGGTAAAATTGCAGAATCGGCTGAGAAGATTGCCGAAACAACCACCTTACAAAAACAGAATGATTATCTGTCAGAAATAGAAACACTGGAAGCAAGCATTTCAGAGATGAAATCAAAACGCAAAGAGGCCAGATTGGTGGGCGAATGGGACATAGTTGATGATCTTGACGAAGGAATTGAAAAAGCAAAATCAAAGATAGTCAAAAAGACAGAGGCTATGGCACAACAACCAAAAGAAAAGAAAGCTGATAATGTTGTTGATTCAACTCTCCCGGCTGAGGTTGTAAAATTCAGCAAAGAGAATCCGTGGTTTGATTCGGCCAACAAAGACTTTGACCCGGTACTCTACGATGGTGCCGTGAAAAAAGACAATCAGCTTATGAGCCTGAATGAATGGAAGGGCAAATCACTGTCGGAACGATTCAAAGAGGTAAAAAAATATATGGAAAAACGTTTCCCTGAATTGAAAGAATCGGATACGCTAACCAACAAGCACATTGTTGAAGGGGTAGGAAGTGAATTTCCCGGAGGTACTAATGGGACTCCTTCTAAAACCAAACTATCCGATGAACAAAAGAGAGCAGCCCACAGGATGCTTGACCACATAGTTGGTTATGACAAAGCTGAAGATGCATACATTAAAGGAATGTAGGGGGACGATATGAGCAGAAAATTAGTAACGACTAAAGAAGAAATGGAAAGACGAGTAGCAAAAGCGAAGGCAACAAGGGAATCGAATATATTGAAAAGGTCGGTAGAAATGTCACAAGCCAATATGGGTTCACCAGAACCAGCAATAAACGAAGAAAAAATATTATTGCCTACTGAACCCGTAAAAGAACCGATAAAGGTTGAAACTCCGGTTCCTATTAAAAAGCATACTACCCCGTGGAAACCTGCACGAATACTTGATCTCCCTGCATCGTTAAGGAAACCAGGGATGAGGCCACGTTGGGTTAATAAAGATAAACTCGGCAACGTTCAGAAGAAACTTGCCGAAGGTTGGGAAATGGTAAAAGTTCCAGCCGCAAAAAAACAGGAGTTAGAGATGACCCTGCAAGATTCACTTGGAGTTGATGGAACCATTCAGATGAGAGAACTAATTCTTATGTGGATGCCGGAAGAAATGGCAGTCGAAAGAAACAAATATTATTCACAGCAAGGAAATGTTGACTCTACCCGTCTAAGGGAATCAATGAAGCAAAGTGTATCCTCTCATGGAGGACACCCCGCTGCAACAATTTATACACGGGAAGGAGAAAACAAAACTACATTTGGACAAATTGAAACATGATTAATAGGAGGTAACAATGGACACATACGCACCTTTTGGATTTATCCCGATAGGACACATCTCTGGTGGGGCAATTCCTCAGCCAAGAGAATATGTGGTTACTACGGGGCAGGTAATATACAAGGGAGACCCTGTTGTTCTTACAAATACAGGCACCGTAACCGTAGCTGCCGCTGGCGTTACTACAACCCACATCGGAGTAGCCGCTGAATATGTAACTGATGCAGCAAGTGCCGCTGGTAAGAAAATAAAGATTTTTGACGACCCAGGGATTATCTACAAAGTGGCAGTTGGCACCGGTATCACGGCATCGGCTCAGACCTACGTGTTTAACACGGCTGATATTATCACCTATGCCGTAGGATATGCAACTACGCTTACAAGTAGAATGGCTCTTAGCACTCTCGGGACCTCTTCATTGCCGTGGATTGTGCTTGGTCTGTATGAATCGCCTGACAACCATTGGGATGATACTTATCCTGTAGTGGTCGTAAAATACAACCAGCACGTGTTCCTTGCGCCGTATGCTGGATTATAGGAGGAAACTGAGATGACAAACGAAACTAATTTAAGTGAACTTGTATTCCCGGGACTCAAGGCAATATGGGGATTATCCTATCCTCAGTATAAGCCGGAATGGTCTCAGGTATTCCCTACCAAACCGACAAGTCAGCAGTATGAAAAGACTCTCGGCATGGCAGGATTTGGACTCCCCCCGGTAAAACCTGAAGGGGTAGGGGTTGCCTACGATGATCCCTATCAGGGGCCAACCCACAGTTTGTATCAGGCAGTAAGGGCTTTAGGATTCATCGTGACAAAAGAAATGTATACAGACGATCAGTATTGCAAGATCAATGCTTTGCCGACTGCTTTGAAATATTCCATGATTCAGGGAAAGGAATGGGATCACTGGAATATCTTTAACAACGCTTTTACGTCCGGTTTGGGAGCAGATGCAGTATATCTTTGCTCTGCATCGCATACTTACACACCAGCAGGTACATGGTCGAACATGCCTTCCGTAGCCTGTGATTTGAGCTTAACGGCACTTGAACAGGCAGTCATCGACATTGGTGCCTTTCTTGACCCTCGTGGAGTTCTGAAAATGAACTTACGCCCAATGAAGTTAGTTGTCAGCACATCGGATGACTGGACAGCAAGGCAGTTGCTTGGTTCTGAAAAAGACCCTGAAACCCCTGCCTCCAATGCCATCAACCCTGCAAGGGGAATGTTCCCACAGGGCCACATGGTAGGTCATTTCCTGACTGACCCCGATGCGTGGTTTATTTTAACTGATTGTCAGAATGGACTTGTAAGCTATGCACATTCAAAGTGGGGCTTGCAGTTCACGAAAGACAATGACTTCGGCAGCGACAACGCTCTCCAGAAAGCAACAGACCGTTACGTTGCTGGCTGGGACGATCCAAGAGCAATTTATGGAAGTAGCGGGGCCTGACCGTAAATAATACGGGGATTATCCCGTAAAATTGGGGGAGTAACCCTCCCCCTTTCCCCCTTAGTTAGCCTACGGGTTACAAGGTAGGGGTCACAAGGAGGTTTCAAATGGGAGTAAAATATTTTAGAGATGTAGTAATAGGCGGTATGAACCGTCAAGATATATGGTCAGCAGGGAAAAACGGCAACATCAGATTCGTTGATGGAGATTACGGTGGTTCGTTATCTACTCAGGGTAACTCCGGTACATCCCCCAGACAGGCTGTAACATCTATAACCAAAGCCATTGATAGTATCAGTGGAAGAAACGCGGTTATCTATGTAAGGCCAAAAGGCACAGCAGCATCGGCACAGACCTACTACACGGACAGCATTACAATCCCTATAACAAAAGCTGGGCTCAGCATCATAGGCGCAGGGGCAAATTCTATAAGGCCTTTCCTGGGCGTAGATGTGAAAGCAACAACTGCCGGAATAGGGTTGCCTCTTATAACCAATAAGGCTGCCGGTGTTCATCTTGAAGGTATGAGACTTGCAGGGACAGGACAGTCGGCACTTATACCCATAATCAGTGCCATTACAAGTGCAACGTCAAACGGGGCTGTTGGCTTGCAGATAAGGAATTGCAGGCTCGACAATGCAAAGACAGGTGGAGCTATAGTTATGGATAGCCCAAACCACACCGAAATAGTGGGATGTTCATTTGATGAATGTGCCACGAGCATCATTTCTTATATGTCGTATGGTGGTGTTGCATCAAGAGGCTTGAAGATCATTGATTGTGACTTCGGCGGAAGGGTGGCAACACGAAATACAGACATTTATATTTCTCAGTCAGGTACGGGTTCTGGAGCAGGTGTTGCAGGATACGAGATAAAAGATTGTCGTTTCCTTGATGGCATCCCTACTCTTGCATCAGGGGCTCCATATTCAGTTGACCCAAGATTTATCAGGGTCGCAAATGGAGACGTAGGTTTGATTAGCGGTTGCATGTTCGCATGTCTTGATACCGCTACATTCGGAGCTACAGGAGATACAGCGGTATTCCCTGCAACATGGTTTATCGTTGGTTCTTTCTACGCAGCAGCAGCAGCAACGTCAGATCAGGGACTTATTGGATTGACGTAATAACGATACGAATAGGCGGGGAGAGGGATTCCCTCTCCCTACTTAAATAGGAGGTAATATGCCAAAGAAACCAGTAATAATAGAAGAACCAACCACAGAACCTATTTTTGTTTGTGTGAACTCTGATTGTCCTATCGGGAAGGAAGGACAGATACCGGTTATAAAGTATCGGGATGCAGAAGCAGAAGAACCTCAGAACCCATACGTAGATGGTTATAAACCATGTGACGGCCTTTGTAAATAATGATGGGAGATCGGACATGCTTATCATAACGAGCAAAACCAGAAGGAATTTAGGCGTTGCCGGTTTAGGATTTGGTAGATCTACTATTGAAACTAACTTGAAAAAAGAATGGGGGGACTCGTCCTTAACCGAAGAACAGATTGATAAATGCCGATATCTTGAAAGAAAGACAGAATTACGGGAAGGCTTTATGCCTACCGGAGTGATAGATAGGGTTCGTTAAAAACGTAGAGAGGGTGCAATGCCCTACAAGGAGGCTTCAATGTTTAAATTGTTCGATGCTGTAACCGCAGTAGGAGTTTCAAGGGCAATCAAGTTAAGCAATGTCAAAGATCACAATGTAGAAGTATTTATCAGATCATTAGCAGCAACGCCAATTTCAGCGGTAACAGTTTCATTACAGGGAAGTACAAAAGGTACTGATGCCTCAACCGGGTTGGTTGACTCTTCCGGGCTTGTAATAGGTGCGCTCGATGCCACAAAGTTGAAGGTAGGTAGTTTTAATTACCGTATTGCTAATACAAATTACAGTAAAACAGCAGCAGAATCCACATTCACGGCGGCACACGTTGTCAGTGGTTCTAAATACGGGGTTATTCTTGTCTATATCAATGCGGCTGGAACTGTTACAACGGCTGTTCCTCTGGCTACACAGGCATATACGACAGCAGCTTTAGCTCATGCTGCGGCTGATAACTATAATACAGCCATAAAAAGCCCTGCTACATTATTGATAGGCAGAATCCTTATAGCCGCCGATGCTGGAGGGTGGACAGCAAATACAGATGATTTAACCGATGGTTCTGATTTAACAACGGCAACATTCCTTTCTGAATCGTCAAGTTTTGTTACATTTGAAACTCATGTTTTTTCCTCAGACGAACTTACTGCTTGCAGGGCAACGTTCGTCAAAGTTGAATATCCTGTTAAACACGTCAGATTATATCTACCGGTATTGACAGGGACAGGAGAAGTAACGGCAAGATATACGCCGAGAGACGGGACATAGGGGGTAGGCTATGTCAAGAGGAAGCATCTACCCTACTTATAGATTCGTTCCAGGGACTCAAAAGTACACCTGTGCCAGATGTGGCTGTGATGGTGTTCGTTCTGAAATGATAAAGGAACAGCATACCGGTCTGATTGTTCATCCTAACTGTTCTGACCCTAAGCCCCTTCAAGATTATCCAAAACATCATAGAACATTTCCGACAAGGAGGGAGGACTGATGCCAGTTTCCGGTACTCGTGCGTTTAAAATGACCCTTTATAATATTGTTGATTCAGCCTTGCATAAGATAGGCGGCAACAGTGCAAAGGCCGCTGAATTTCTTGCCGCAAAGACTCAGCTTAACCTTATCATGTCCGACCTTCAGAATCAGGGGCAGCAGTTATGGACACGGCAGGATGATCTCGTCCCCCTTGTTGACGGTACAATCAAATATACCCTTGATGCAAGCGCCATTGATGTTGATAATGTATTTTTTAGACATGAGGATTCCGATGTGCCATTAGACTCTTACACAAGGCAGGATTACTCGGACGTATCAACAAAGAAATCGGAAGGTGATCCGAACAGATTTTATATTGACTGGCAACTTGCAGCCCCTACGATGAGCCTCTATCCTGTCTATGGTTACAACACAGGGTTTGTTCTTGGCACAGACGGTAAATATTATATCTGTATAGCAAGCCATACCTCGGCAGCAACTTCAAGACCTATAACCGGAGCAGACTATGCTGACTATTGGGAAGCAATAACGTTTAAGACTACCGCTACGGCATGGGTAACGGCTACAGCATACGATTCGGGCCATGTGAGATTCACAAAGATTCTCAGGGCACAGGATATTTTAGCCAATGCAACAGACCCTGATGCACCTGTAAGATGGCAGAATGCCCTTGTATGGTTGCTTGCAGATGCCCTTGCACCTGATTATGGTTTACAGGCATGGGAGAGAAAGGATTTGACACAACGGGCGGCATTTGCTCTTGCATCGGCACAGGCAGGGAATAGGGAGTCGGCAGATTTACATATTTATCCAAGGATGAGAAGATAATGCCACATTTTTTAAAGAAGATACCATTAAACACTCCACCATATGAAAGTGCGCCTGATGTAGCTATATCAGCGTTAAGCTCTCAACTTTGGAATGGGTTTGTTTATCCTATTGTAGAGGAGAAAAAATTCCTCACAATGAATAGACCTGGACTTTATTCTACTCCATTTTGTGATTTGGGTGTAACCGGAAAGCCGATTGATGGATTATTCTGGTGGCCTGCCAAATCTCTTGTACTGGCAACCTGTAATGGAAAAGTGTATTCAATAAACAGTGCAGGGACAGCAACGGCACATACTGGGGCAATCACACAGGGGAGAACAAAGTTTATTCAGGCAGGGTTACAGGGTGTAAATGCTGTAATGGCAAGCGGAGGTAGGCTCGTTTCAACAGACGGAACAACTTTAACAACATTAACTGATACTGGAGCACCCACAGCGGCAACTTGTGTGGCATATACGGACTCAAGGGTTATAGCCAATGAAGTAGGAACACAGTGGTTTAAATGGTCAGACCCCTTATCCGTGACAGTGTGGAATGGGCTAAACCTTGCGGCAATGGAAGCAAAGGCCGATGTTCTGCAATCGGTTAGCGCAACGTTTGATGAAGTTCTTCTTATAGGAAAATATTCTGTAGAACATTATTATAATGATGGTGTATCCCCGTTTTCAAAGTATGAAGGGCTTACACATTCCAGAGGAACTATTGCCCCGTACAGTTTTATCTATTCCGGCAATGTGTTCTGGTGGCTCGACCAGGAAAGAAACTTTATCAAACTTCAAGGAAATGTCCCAAAAGTGGTGAGTTCCCCTTATGCCTCAGTTATTCACGGTCTTTCTACCGTCACAGATTGTTTTGCAATGCCGATAAGGACTGAAGGACAGAACTTCATAACATGGAATTTTCCTACCGATAAAGTTACCCTCGTCTACGATGTCGAAAACGAAGCGTGGCAGGGTAGGTGGAATGTTTGGGATACAACTAACGCTTTGTGGGATTTGTGGTATCCTAATGCCTACTGTCAATGTCCTGATTGGGGTATTCATCTTGCCGGGGACAGGCGTGATGGCAAAATATGGAAGATGAGCCGTAATTATATGTACGATGGCGATACCCCATTGAGGATGGTAAAAAGAACAGGTTGGAGAGATTACGGAATTAAAAGGATGAAAAGGTCTGATAGAATTATTATCACTATTCAAAGGGGAACTACTACCGAAGTCGAACAAGACCCTGATATCAACAATGAACCAAGATTTACTGTAAAATCAAGAGACAATGGCGAACCTGACTGGCAACCGGAAAGAGAAGGTATGTTGGGATTTCAAGGAGAAACCGAATCTATGATAGAATTTGTTCAGAATGGGATTTATCGAACAAGACAGGATGAATATGTTTTTTCTGATAATGTTCCAATAACAGCCGTGGACGGGGAAGAAGAGGGGGAGATTCTAAGTCGATGAGCAACCCTTACGATTTATTACCACAGCCGGTGGTAGAAGATACAAACGACCCAATATCTTTATATCGGTGGTTGTATCGTCTATGGCTTAAATTAAGAAACTCTTACAATTCTCAAAACGACATGGGTGTATTTATGAATACACTTGGCATAAGTAAAATAAGTAATATCCCGGAACCGTCTATACCAAGCTCTGACCCTACGGTATTTACAATGATGAATGTAAATTCATTCGGCGATATAGGGAAAGAAACGGAAGGTAGCAAGGCTATAAAAATGATAAATATGAATAGTGCAGATTTAAATGAAATAAAAAAAATAAAAAGAGACGTAGAGACCCTAATACTTATGGGAATGGGAGGATAAAATGGCTTATCAAACAAAGGCGATGTGCCAGGATACCTATTTACAAGCGGCAACGGCGGTGCTTTATACCGTGCCAGCGGCTACACGTTCTATAGTAAAGGAAATAATATTGTGTAATACAGACACAAACGCCATTGCAGTAACGATGAATTATTTAAAGGATGGGGGCACGTTGGCAAAAGGGGCAATAATGAGTGCTGTAAGTTTTGCAGCCGGGGAAACTAAAATACTGTCATTAAGCAGTGTGTTGAATGCGGGGGATGCAATAAAAGGGTTAGCGGGGACAGCAGATAAAGTAACAGTAAGTATAAGTGGGATTGAGGAGAATGTATAAATAATGGGTTGGTTCTGGTCATCTAAATCAGAAGTAAAAACGGTAAACAGCAAATCTCATATCGAGATTGATGCCAACGGCAATATAGTAATAACTCCGGGGCCTGGAGCTAAATTAATAATTGGGAATAAAGAAACAGGCATTGATTATATTCTTGAGTTTGACGGTGAAACCACAACGGGAAAGATTACTTATGATGAAGGCATGGGAGAATTTCTATTTGACCAGAAATTAAGGGTGTATGCCACAGCACGTTTTGAATTGATATACCCGAGAACAGATGATACATACTATTTGGGGAAAAATAGTGCTATTACACCGGCAGCATGGAAAGGACTAATCGTGAAAGACACAACAAATGGTAATTATTACCGGATTGAAACAATAAACGGAGTAGTGACGGCGACATTATTATGAATATATGCCTTGTACTTCATAAATACGGTGTTAGACTTGATGACGCATGTTGCTATCCTTTGGGCTTCATGTACGTTTCGTCATTTCTTAAGAATCAGGGGCATAATGTAAAAATTCTTAATTATAATCTTTGGGACTATGATTTTGAAAAAGAGATAGAGAATCAAGATGAAGTGATGTTTACTGGGTTTGAAGAGTTTTTTGAAAGAATAGTCATAGATTCTGGTATTTGTAAAGATAAAGGAATCAAGACAGTTATCGGGGGAGCTTTAGCTACTTTTAAACCCGACATTATGGCCAAATATGTTGATGAAGTTTTTCAAGGTGAAATAGATATAACAATACCGATAGATGATATTTTGTGGCCTGATTATGATGGATTTGGTATAGAAGAATATCACAAACGGCATGGCTATAAATATATGGGCATACTGGCAAGCAGAGGATGTCCGTTCAGATGCTCATTCTGTGCCCACACATGCAATTATAGGGAAAGGTCATTAGATAGTGTGTGGAAAGAAATAGACCATTATAGGACTAAATACGGCAATGAGATAACCGTATTCAACGACAACACCCTCAATGTGAATAAGAATAGATTCCTTGCTATATGCGAAGGTATGAAAAGCAGGGGTAAATGGTGTGCAGCTATCCGGGCTGATAACTTTGACAAAGACATGGCATTGGCAGCAAAAAGCAGTAATTGTATTTATTTTATTGTAGGGATAGAATCTTTCATACAGGAAAAACTTGACAGAATGAATAAAAAAATTAAGTCGGCTCAGATAGTACATACTTTAAATCTTCTCGAAGGTTATGGGATAGATTATCATGGGAACATTCTCTTCGGCTTTGAGAACGAACTATATGATGATATAATGAATGAATGGGAAGATATGCCACGCGGATATAAAGTTTATCCTGCAATGGTTCAGCCATTCATCGGAACGACACAAGGGAGAAACAGGGGAATAACTAAGAATGAATATGAAACACTTAATGAGAAGTTTATAAAATATGTTGAAAGCAACGGTAAACATATGTTTCCAACAGCAGATGTGAGGGTAGCATGATAAGAGACGCTATGGTTGAAGATGTAAGAAGTGTGGCCGAATACATGAAGGAGTTTGAAGAAGAAACGGCTTACGTTAATGTTGATGTTGATCATGCTACTAAACAATATAAAAGGTTATTGAAAGATGGTAATGCAGGAATATTGATGTTGATTAACGATAAGACAGGAGAAATGAACGGAGCATTGGGTTATGTTGTAAGCCAAGGGTTACACGATCCTTTAATATATGCTATAGAAACATTTTGGATGGTATCAAAAGAACATCGGGGCAGGGGTATATCCTTGTTTTTTGAATTTGAGAAAAAAGCAAAAGCACTTGGGGCTGATAAGATAGCAATGATTCATATGGTAGATTCACATCCTGAAGTGTTGGCAAGGTTATACAAGAAAAAAGGTTATGATTTGATAGAACATCACTACATGAGAGGTATAAAATGAGTGTAATTAGCGGAATATTAGGGGCAAATGCAACCGAAGATGCAGCGAGTACAGCAGCCGATACTTCGGCAGCAACTTCGGCAGCAGCCAATGCTACACAGTTGGCAATGTTCAATAAGTCTATCGAGCTTCAAGAACCATTCAGGCAGGCCGGTCTTGACGTACTCCCCGGCGCTATTGCAGCAGCCAAGGAGGGTTATGCAAAACTTCCCGTTCTTGTTGATGAAGCATTCGCCACTAAAAATGGTTTATCTCCAGCCGGTCAATGGCAACTCGAAGAGACGCAACGTGCAAATGCCAATGCCCTTTCTGCAAGAGGGTTATCCAATTCAGGTGCAGGCCTTGAATTAAATAGGCGCAACACTCAATCTATTTATGGGCAGGATTATGCTGATTCATGGCAAAGAAAAATTGATGCTACTAAGATGGCAACTGGCGCTTCTCCTCTTTCTCAGGCAGTCAGTACGGCGAATACAATGGGGTCAAGTGCCAATAGCGCAGGCTCAAGCATGGCAAGCAACACAACGCAGAGTGGGATAAATCAGGCCAATTTACAATATCAGGGAGGTCTTGCAACGGGGAATATGTATAATACTATAGGGGGAACCAATGCAGGGCTTGCATCTGCTTATCTACTAAATCAGGGATATAATAGTACCGGGGCTGGTCTATCTGGCATTACAGGCACTACCGCAGAGGGCATCATAGGTGGTAGCGATGCTATGTACTTTTTTGCCGAAGGCGGCAGACCGGAACCAGGGATACCCGCCGTTGTCGGTGAAGACGGCCCAGAAGTGTTTGTCCCGGATCAGCCGGGAACCGTTATCCCTAATCCTCAAACTCAATCAAGGATGGCAGATAAGCCGGGGGCAGGTTTAAGGGGTGGTAGAAATCAACCTGAAAAACAGGACTGGTTAGAACTCGAAGCTATTCAGTCTCAGGAAATAAAGGCAGCAATCAGTATACTGGACAGACATATTATGACAGAAGGGCCGAGCCTTGAATACCTCGACAAGAGAGATAAACTTCAAAAGATGTTTGCCTCACAGGTACAAAGGATTGAAAAGGGAACAGAACCAAAACCTTCATTATCGGGAGGTAAATAATTATGGGTTGGAAAGAAGGTTACGAGATGGGGTATGGGTTAGGAAACGCCTACAATGAAGGTAAGATGAACAGGGTTAAATTAGCAGGTATGGAAGGACTTGCCAATGAAAGAAACTCTATGGCTAAATATAGGGGCGCACAGGTACAGGCGTTTGAACAAGATTTGGCCAATAAAAAAAGAATAGGGCTCCTGTCAGATGAAATAACAAGAGGGACATCTCCACAACGAGCAGCGGCATTAACTGGTACACAGGGACAGCAGATAGGTTTAGCGACTCCATTTTCTGAACAAGACGTTTCAGATGAATCCGGTATGCAGTACGGTATGGAAGCTACTGGGGCACAAAAAATGGGAGATGTAGGGGCACAAGGCTACATTGCACCAACACCACAACCTCCAAAAATTCAACCCACTAACAACCCCGTTGCCCGTGAAGCTGAGCAGTATGCTTATAATATGGAAATGGCAAAGAGAACACGGTCATTTGACCCCGAAGTATCTGCCAAATTTGCCAAACGAGCAGAAGAATCAAGGTCACATCAAATGGAAGCTATGACAAAAGCCGTAAACATTGTCGGAAAATTATCAGAAACTATGGGTATGGATTGGGTTATAGAAAATTTTGACAATCTTAGAAAGTTAGACCCTGTGCTTGAACTTGCAAATCCAAAAGGCATAAATATGGATAGCAGAAATAAGGTTATTACTTATAACGATGAAAAAGGTAATGTATTATTCAGGGCAGCAAGAATGCCTGATGGAAAATACCATGTGGAGAAAGCAGCGGATGAAGCTAAAAACGCTCGTGAAGAAAGACGGTTAGAACTTACCGAAAAAAGATATAATCTATCAGAAAGACGACAGGAGAGTATGCAGAATAGACTTGAGAACCCCAGAGAACGTAAAGTAGTTTCCTATGATGCAGCAGGTAATGCAAGTGTTGTTAATCTTGATACTGGAGAATCAATGCCTGTCAAGGGGGGACAGGGGATAGGGAAGCCACAAGTTAAAAAGGGAACCGGCAAAGTAACTGCAAAAGAACTATTACAGGGAGTTGTGCCAAATGCAAATGTAACACCGAATAATCAGCTCAAACCAATGACTCCAGAAATTGAAAAACAAATCAGGTCTAAGGCAAGGACGCAGGAAGAAGCTATTAAGATGGCTACCGAATTAGGGTATAATCCATATAGGTGATAAATGGAAAACGTATTTGCAGATTTACCGGCCAGTGAACAGAAAAATATTTTTTCTGACTTACCTCAGAAAGAAGAGTCTGGTCTATGGGCAACTGCTAAAAATGCAGGTGGCTCAATATTAGGCGCTGCTGAAGCTATAGGAACCAATATTATTAACATCCCTACAGCAGCAGTGGCAGGATTACAGGGCATAGGTGCTACGATAGGGAATTTGGCAGGTGGTGGCAATTTTGAAGGTTCTATGGCGCAAGGTGCAAAAGCCATTGAAGACTATCAAGCTACTCATGGTTATGTCCCTGAAACAGAGTGGGGCAAGAAATATACAGGAATTGTAGAAACACCGATACAGAAGGTTATCAGTGAACCGTCTACACAGTTGGGGCAAATTTATACTGATATTACGGGTAGTCCTGCCGTTGGTGCAGTAGTAAAAACTATTTATGAAATGGCAGGGATGGGCATATTGTTTGGTAGTCCAAAGATGATAGCTGGATTACGAGCAAAAGGTGTACCTCCCGAACTTATAAAAGCAGGATTTGAAAAAGCAAAGATGGATAATTTTAAACCAACCAGTGAAGATGTGGCTGTCGGCAAAGAACGGATTGCCGGATGGAAAAAGACGGATGAAATACTTGCAAGAACTCCACAACGGGGAAGATTTGTTTTTGAAGATTTACCGACAGAGCGACCCGTAGAACCTACGAGTAAGATATATGCAGATACAATGGGTGGTAAAGAAGCAGGTATGCAGGGCATCATTGAAACTCTACAAAAACAGGGCATGCCTACCGAACGAGTGAACGAGATTATCAATAGAATTTATCCAGATCAGGGGCTTGATATTGTAGAAGGTGGTAAAAAAGTAGAAGCTAAAGTTCCTACTCCTGAAGAAATACAGGCAAGTAGAACCAACCAAACCTTACCAGAAGGACAAAAGGCATGGGATGTAACCCTACCTACTGCCGAAGAAACAAAGGGATATGGGGGTGTTCAGAACAAGCCTATTGAAACCATGACCGTACCAGAGATAACCGAAAAGATAAACTTTTACAACAATCTTGAAAAAGGTGAAATGTCGGAAGCGAACAGGGTGTTCATAAGCAGAACGATAGGAAAACTGCAAGATGCCTATTTTAATAAGACGGGTAAAAGCATCACGCCGGAATCCCTGCCACAAAGCAATATTTTATACAAAGAGTATAAAGGTGCGTCTCCATTAGAAACCCCTCCTGCTGAAATAGCAAAGGGAGCGCAGGTTAATGTTATGGGTGGGGGGCCAACATTTGAAGCATCAAAGGGGACTACGGCAAGGACACCATCAGGAAAAGAAAATCCGTTACCTCCAAATTATTCAGAGAAACAACCCTCTACGATGCCCCAGGTTGAACAGAAAGGGGTGGAACAAGGGAAAGGTATAGGGGTGTCTGAAGGGGTTACTCAAGAATTTATAGACGCATATCGTAAAAAACATCCGACAAATCAATTAACACAGTCGGTTGACCCTAATTTTATTATTGACCATTATTCTGAAGAAATAGGAACATTAAGGAATAAGGCAAGTAGAATACCTAAAAAAACACCAGAACAAATAGCTGAATGGAATGATTTGTCAAAACAGATAGCTGATTTAGAAGCACTTCGTATAAAAACAGGTGGCGTAAGAGAAAGTGTTGCGACCCCTGGAGAAACTTCAGGTGGGATTAAAACTATCACAGAAAAAGATTATCACGATGCGAAAAGGCATCAACAGGGATATGAACAATATGAACAATCCAGAAAACAGGGAATAATAGTTTCACAGCGTTCACCATTGAGTCCCGAAGAAATTAAAATAATCGAAGCAGGGGATAAAATATTTGAGAAGGCAACCACAAGGGCTGTTATGGAAGCTGATGGCATATTCCTCACAAAGAAAGAAAGAAAAGGCAAGAAGGCTACAGAAGTAGGAAAAACACTTGATGAACTAAGAGAAGAATACCCTATATTTAAAAATAAAACCGAAGCCGAAATGCAAGCTATAGTTGATGGATATAGAGATAAAGCTCAAACGGTAAGAGATAAGATGTTTTCCGACCTCCAAAAGACTAAGGCAGGGAAAGCCACTACCCTTTATTCTAATCCCCTCCCGCAAGCATTAAGTGGTTTACAGAATGTTGCATCTTCAATTTTACGCCCTATTCTTAAACTTGCAGAAGGGGAAACGGTCAAGCATGGTGTTATCAGAAAACTCCAAGATGCCCAAAGAAGGATATTGGAATATGAGAGAACGAATCAAATAACCCCAGGCAAGAGTACATACAAACTTGAAGAACGTACCAAGTCTATGATAGCAAATGCCCTATCCGAAGTTGATAATATTCAGAAACTTTGGGTAAACAGCGTTGTTGGTAGATCGGGAAAATTTGATACGGGATTGAAAGAAGTGTCAGACTATGTTTATGCAAAGTTTTCACAGCAGAGAAATGCAACGGTTGAGGCAAGGCGGGCTAAACTCATAGCAGAAGGTAAGGAAGTAGCAGGCGAATATGGTTCAGGTATGACCAATGTCGAAGCACAGGCAATCCTTGATAAAGCTAAAGCTGATGGTAAAACAGCAAAGTATGAAGAACTTGCAAAACCTATTTGGGAACTCGGTAAATCTATGCGGGAACTCATGGAGAAAGAGGGATTGATTGATGCCGAAACAGCAAAAGCATGGGAAGCAGATGGTGGACCATTCTATGTGACCCTTCAGGGTGGTGTTGAAAAACCCAATGTAATGCCCGGAAGTTCAGGGTTACGTCAAGGCGCCGGAATAAAAAACTATGTAGGCCGTAAATCAATGGCTGATGACCCTATAACCAATATGTTCAGGCAGTATAAAAACATTGTAGTCAGAAGTATGGAGAACAACGTAAAGAAATCTTTTGGTGAAATAGCTGCCAATGACCCAAATATAACTATGAATGAATGGCGTTCCAAGATGAAATATGACAGCGATACGGGCATGGTTAGGCCGGTATCAGAACCCCCATGGATGTCTACCGATCCCGCTATAAGAGAGAATACGGTTTCTTTTCTTAAAGATGGCAAGCAAATGTATATGACATTCAAAGATGACCCTCTCCTTGCAAGGGCATTGAATGATGTAGGTGTAGGGCAAATAGGCCCGATATTGAAAGCATCACGAGCAGCAATTAAGTTAATAGGTATGACGAAAACGTCTTTATCCCCTGAGTTTCTTATAACCAATGCAGGTTGTAGAGATTTGCTTGATGCGGTTCATTCTATCGGTGTAGAAATGAATTTAAAAACTGCAAGGAAAACGTTAAAAACTATACCCAATGGAATAGCATCGTCATACAGGGCAGCAAAAAGTAGGCTTGATTTGAGTGATCCCATGTCAATGGATACAAGCGCAAAGATATTTAAAGAAAATGGTGGGCCTACAGGATATTATTCATTGAGAGATTTTGAAGGTGAATTAAAAACAATGGAACAGATTGCATCGAGAGCCGGAGAAGGTGCAAAGCCAATGGCATTAAGATCATGGGACAAGGTGACAGATTTTGTGCAGGATATTTCTGAATCTACAGAGAATGGTGTCAGGTTGGCGTTATTCCACGAACTGAGAATGCAGGGAGTACCTATCAATGAGGCAATTTCAGCCGCTAAAAATGTTACCGTGAACTTCAACAAGATGGGTGAATGGGGGAGACATATGAAGGCATTGTATATGTTCTCAAACCCTGCTGTTCAAGGTGCAAAGAGAATGATAGACTTAGCGAGTACCAAAAGAGGGGCAGTTGTCGGGGCAGGTATATTTGGTACAGGGTTGGCTCTTATGGAATTGAACCGTTATAACGCAGGCATAGATGAAAACGGTATCAATAACTTTGACAAATTATCACAAAGCGAAAAAACAAGAAACTTAATCTTGTGGCCTCCCGGAGCAAAAGAACCTTTAAAGTTCCCGCTTGGATTCTATCATAGACCATATTTCGGATTGGCAAGTTCTATAGACAGCGCAATTAACGACCCTATGAAAACAACAGGTGGTGCAGCATTGGATGTGGTGAATAATATGATTGATGCCTTTAACCCTCTTGGTGGGGGAAGTGTAACATCTGTTGTCCCGACATTAATAAAACCTGCCCTTGAAGTGGCAACTAATTATAGCTGGTCAGGCGCACCAATTCACCCGGAACTTATGCCTGGTGAGACAAAAGCACGTTCAGAAAAATACTTTCAGTCAGCAACAGAGGCAAGCAAGGGAGTGGCTTCATTTCTCAATGCAAAAACAGGTGGCGATAAGTTTGAAAGTGGAGACATATCCATATCTCCTAATACCATTGACTATGTCTCCAACTTCTTTCTTGGAGACCCGGCTGTTACGATGGCAAGATTAACAGATATGGCAGCAAAATATTATAAAGGTGAATCTATAGAAACTCCAAAAATACCCATTGTCAGACGTTTCGCAGGAGCAAGCACAGACTATGCTCTCCCTAAATGGTTTAACGAAGCTGCTGCTGTAAACAAGCCACAGTATGCAAGGGAAAAAGAGATATTCGATCAAGCTGATATTGCCGAAGATAATAGGGCATATACTCCAAAAGCCGAAATGGGTAAATTAGCAACAAGGTTTTCCAGAGAATATGGAGAACTTAACAAATTATACAAAGAAGTTAAAGATACAGACATATCTAAAATGGAAGGAATCACAAGAGATAGGAAGGCAGAAGTTATGACAGACTTAAAAAAACAGATGCAGGATTTACTTGGAGCTTATGTTAAAACGCATATTGAGTTGAAAAAACAACCTATGCAAAAAGAAATGCAATAATAAATAGGAGGCAACAAATGAAAAAGTTATTTATCGTCTTAGCACTGGTTTTGATGGCTGTCCCTGCTTTTGCCGTTGAGGAAGTCAATTTTCAATGGAACGGGCCGTTCCCTATACTTGCCACTACGGTTACAACTGGTGCAGGGGCAGAATTTGACTTGGGGCAGACTTATAACAGATTTAACTGTGTTGCCACATGGGGCGGTACAGCGCCTACGAGTATAACCTTTGGTATTGCTCTTGCCGATAAGACAGGAATATATGATTCAACGGGTATTGAAGATTCTATTACCATGACAGCAAGCCCTACAAGATTTTATCTTGTCAACAAACAGGGTAGATATATCAAAGGAAATTATGTAAGCAAAGTAGTAGGTGATGCTACTACAAGTTTAAAAATTGATTGTTCGGCGGGATATTAAGGAGCGTAAAATGAAAAAACTACTTTATTTTTTAATATTAATCTTGTTTGTTTTTGTTCCATATCAAACTTTTGCTTCGCAGGCAACTCAGGTAAGTTTTTTACTCTCAGGGTTGCACGACAGCAATGGTAGTCCTCTCTCTGGGGCAAAGGTTTATACCTACGTTGCCGGAACAACAGCTACTGCAAAAACTTGCTGGACGGATGCCAACGAAACAAGTGCAGCTACAAATCCCGTTACGCTTGATACAAACGGACAATATCAACTTTACTGCAATGGTTGGTACAAGTTTGTTGTAAAAGATTCTACAGGTGTGACTATCAATACATGGGATAATTTATGGCTATCAGGTTGGAGTCCATTGCCAACTGGCGCCACAGAAGTAAGAACATCTGCATACCCAGATTTAACTACCGCAGTAGCCGCTATAGGGGCAAACCCTATGGTACTCGTATGTGACAGTTCTATCAACGTAACTGCCGATGTGTCTACAAACGTAAAGACACAGATTGTCACAGAACCGGCATGTTCATTTAATATTGCTAACGGCAAAACCCTTACCATCAATGGCTCATTTGAAGCAGGACTATACAATGTTTTTTCATGTACCGGGACGGGAAAGGTAGTGTTGACGAATGGGGGTGTTTACGATGTAGCTGCGTTTGGTATCATCCCTGATGATGCAACCGCAGCCACCTATAACACTAAAATGTTAAGGATGTTGGTTTCACCATTAGCAAATGGTGGGATGGCTGATGGTATACCAATGAAAATTACATTTAGAAATAAGGGAACCTACTATTTCAACAATTACATCCCTTTACGATATGATATTCACTTAGACCTGATGAGTTCTACATTGAGACTTGACTACACGCCAGTTGCCGGAGACTATAATACTGGTTTCCTGTATGGATTAAGTGATGTCTCAATTCAAAATGGCACTATCCATGCCCTGTATGATGAAACTAATGCTATATCAGGCGCCAATGCTGCTGTAATGATGGGTTCAAGAAATGATGGGGCTGTTACTTTTACATACTTTCCTCGTTCTTACGATGATGAGTTAGCAAGACCTCTTGGTAATATCGTACTACGTAATTTAACAGTTCAAGCCGAGTCAACAACTGCTGGGACGGGTACGACTGGTATGCAGTTTATAGGTGGACTCAGGAATGTACTTGTAGAGAATATCATTATAGATGGAAAAGATTCTGCAACAAAAGGATTTGACTATGAGTTTGGGCAGGCATCAGACCCTTATACGGCTGCTCGTGTTGCTGATCCCCATTTAGTTTTGACCTCCCATGCCTTCAATATGAAGTTTAAGAACATAGTAATCCAGAATGTATTAACCAATGCAGCATTTGGGATAAGAGGAGCATTTAATTGTGAAGTAGATGGTTTATACGCAATAGATGGAATAGTTTCCGTTATAGCTGCTGGTACTGGTGAGGCGGCAAATTATAATCCTGGTGCTGAATATCTTTATGGCGTTAAACGTAATGTGGTTTTCAGAGATATAGTAGGTAAAACATCCAGCAGTGGCATTATATTATCAGCGTTAAGCGCTGCTGGATATTTGAATACCGCCCCTGCTACCGAATTGGATGAGAAATATCAGGCCGATTTGGCTGACTATGTTCTTGAGAATTTTACATTAACAGGAGAAGGGGTTGGATATGGTATTGTAGCTGATGGTAATTATGTAATAAGAAATGGACATATAGAAGGTTACGTAAGGGGTATGCACAATGGAGTTGTAGGAATAATGCAGAATGCGATAATTGACAATGTGAATATCTTCGATTGTTCTGCAATAGGTATCTATTTCTACGCAGCTACAACCGTTTACGCCACAACTCAGTGGCAGACCGGAAGTATAAAAAATTGTTTTATGGCTAATATAGGGACGGCAGGAGTAGGATATGGTATTACTGCGGCTTATCTCAAAAACTTTATCATTGAGGGGAACAAATTTGGTGGTGATAAGTGGGGTGGAAGTACAGAAGCAAATATGAGTGAAGCGGTAAGAATTGATGGAGCGAATTGTTATAATGTTGTAGCAAGAAATAATAATGTAGTTGATTTGGCCGCCGGTGCTTATGCTTACAAAGAATCTGCTGTGGCAGCTCCTCCCTCTAATCACTTAATGTTATCAAACAGTATCGGTGATATAACCCGTTCCGGTGCTTGGATTATAGATGGAATACCGAGACAAACCGCTACTGAATTGGCGGCAGCAGCCGGAGGAATAAACACAAATAATAAATATATAGGGAAACAAGTTTATTGTACGTCCTATGGACAAATCTTTACTGCTGTCGGAGCCGGAGCTACAGATAAATGGAGAGGACTTAACGCAACCGGAGTTTTTACAGAAATAACTCCATCATAAGATAAAGGAGGTTACATTGGAATACGAGAAAACATTATCAAATGAGATACTTCCACGTTACTTTATTTTTTATTTCCCAAACAGATCTCCCACATATTCCATATTCTTTGGCTATGATTTCTCTCGGCCTGGTGTCCTGTCTTATTTTGAAAATATCTTCGTGTGTAAGCTTTTTCCCTTTTTCCCTTGGTTGTTCCTTAAAACATCTACGCTTTTTAACCATGTCGTTAGTATTATCAGCGTTTGTACCAATAAAAAAATGCAACAAGGAGGTTTGGTATGAAAAAGAATATTTTGATATTCTTAGTAATAATGTCTTTTATTTCAGTAAGTTACGCTAAATCAGATACCGTAGTCTACGGTGGTTTTGTCCCCTCAATTCTCTATCAGGCAGGCACTACAGCACAAATTTTAGTTGGAGGAGGTGCAGGGGTTAATCCTGTCTGGACAACCTCCACAGGCACAGGTGCGCCGGTAAGGGCTGCGGGGCCGACACTCACTGGGAGTCCGATAGCATTATTTGGCGTAGGCAACTACCTTCTTTTTGATGGCAGAACAACCCCTCATACTGGTCTTGATGGACTCGTTAAGGTACAACTTACTTCGGCAGCAACAAATAACAGGGCTCTCGACATAGATACCATTGGGACTTCTACCACTGGTGTTATACAGTATGGAACTCTAAACACCCTTGTTCATCACACCGTACTCACGGGGACTAATCACACTATGTATGGTGACTATACAGGGGTTACAAAAGACCAAGCTGATACAAGTGTTGGTACAACAACTATCTATGGTAAATATGTAACAGCAGCCAATACAGGGTCTACCGATGCGGGGACAAAGAATACATATGGTGGATGGTTTACAGCAACAGGGGACACGGCAGGAACATCCACGGCTTATGGTATTTATGCAGCAGCAACCGGGGCAGATACCAACTGGGCCGGATACTTTAATGGTAATACAAACACTACCGGGACAGCTACAATAAATAGTGCCGTGATAACTGGCGGCTCCAACACCTTCAACGTCACCAATGGTTCAGCCTCCCTTGACGTGGCGGCAGGGGCAGCAGTAAATATTGATGCATCACTTAATGTTACAGCAGCAACAACCCTTGACGAAGCCGTGGCGATGTCGAGTAAGGCGCCGAAGGAGACTCCGACTCTTGTTACTCCGGTTTTAGGGGTTGCCACGGCTACCTCAATAAATAAGGTCACGATCACCCAGCCTGCAACTGGAGCGACACTTACCATCGCCGACGGGAAGACGTTGGGTTATGAGGAAGGGACATGGACACCGAATTTTGTAGGAACAGACATAGTATTTACTTTAGGTCAACATGCGGGTCTCTACACTAAAATAGGTAATGTCGTATATATTTGGGGGTGGATTGAAGCCTCTGCTACTGCTACGGGGACATTAGCCAATTCCGTAACGATTACAGGGTTGCCATTTACCTCATTAAACAATGCTCGTGCATTGGGTTTAGTCAGACCAACAAACCAGAGCATAATTAATTACCCAGCCTCCGGCCTTGAGCTGTTAATGAGGGTAAACTCAAACAGTACAGTAATATCGCTGGTATGGACGAGAGATAATGCAAATGTATTAGTTGTGACCGGTACTGATTTAGTAGATGCTGCGGTTATTCTTTATTTTAGTGGATTTTATATTGCAGCATAATTATGTAATGGCATTACCGAACTTAATGACATTCAGGTTAAATTTGCAGGGGGTATGAGATGAAAGAACCAAGGGGATTCAGGAATTTTAATCCGGGAAACGTAATTATTTCCTCTGCCAAGTGGGTGGGTAAGGTAGAGTTTAATTCCGATGGCAAGTTCGAGCAGTTCGATACGATGGAACATGGCCTGAGGTGTATGCTGATTGTCCTCAGAACCTACATCAAAAAACGTGGGCTTAATACCATTGAGAAAATAATCCCAGTTTATGCGCCTTCAAGTGAGAACAACTGTGAGGCATATATTGAAACAGTTTGCGTGCTTTCAGGTTTTCTCAGGGATGCAGTTATAGGCTATGAGATTGAGGATATGAGAAGGTTGATTGAGGCCATGTGCTATCACGAGAACGGACGTCCATTGCCAAAAGGATGTTTCGATAGGGCATGGAAATTACTATAAAATCTGAATAGGGAGGTAATACGGCATGAGTCCGATGATAAAAACTGAAGATGGTTGGAAAGTTGATAAACCGGCACTATTGGCATATCTGATAACGCTTGTAGTTGGTGGGTGTTTAACCTTTGTTGGCTCATATTATGGTTGGCAGTACACACAAAAAGACCACGAGAACAGGATAGGGAAGATGGAAACATTATCGGCTGAACATTCCAGGCGCATCACTGAGAATGAGAAGTATATCGCGGTAGATGCAAAGGATACGGAATGGTTTAAGGTTACCTTTCAGGAGATAAAAACATCATTGAAGGACATTCGGCAAGACCAAAAAAAGCGATCAAAGGGGGGAGAATGAACCTTATAAAACTTCTCAGGGAACTGATTCAGGAATTGAAAGTATTAAATGAGCATCTTGCAGATTTAAAGAAAATGACAGCCGATGTGCTGGGATGGGAGGTAAAATGAAACTTCCCTTTGTACCTGATATAGAACTATTCCAGAAAATTAACCGTGTTACCAATATTATCTATCAAAGCGAAAGGAAACATTTTGGAGACTGCGAGATAATAACAGAACAAATCATAGACTATTTGTGGAAGGAAGGGATACTGAACCTAAAACAAAATGACAGCCATGAACAGTAAAGATAATCCAACACCCTACTATGCAAGGGATACAGTTCTTGATAGACCCTGCTTGGAAACAGGAATTGACTATCAGGATTCGGGCATGGATGGCTGTCATAAAATATAAGGAGGCTTTATGCAAGTAATTAATCTTTTATTCGGTGAGGGAGTCAAGACTTCAATAGGTGGGTATATTGTTGCCGCCCTGGTGGCGATATTACCCTTAATGCAGGGTAACACATGGACATGGAGGGATTTGATTGTACCGGCCATTGTGGCGATTGCAAGTAGGTTTACTAAAATTAATCCCGATATAGGGAAAAAGGAGGTCTAAGATGAGTTTTTTAAGTGCTTTAAAATCGTTACTTTCAGGTGCAAGTTTATTGACCCCGTTGCTTGCATTATTCGGGGTAGTAATCCCGCCAGTGGCAATCGTGGCAGCCCCTATGATTGTTAAACTCATGGGTATTGCAGAAGAGGCGTATGGCGACGGACAAGGGCCGTTAAAAAAGGCGGCAGTTACTAACTTTGTCAGCACAGCCATTGCTGACACTGCTTCATTCTCGACAGGAGGCCAAGCTGAAACACTCGCTGCCCTCACTCCAGAACTTGTCAGCACGTTGATTGACACAGTGGCTACAGTTGCAAACAGTATTAGTAAAGGCACAGGAGGAGAAGCGGTATTTGATGATACACAGTTTGAATTGAATAAATCTCAGACATTCTAAGGGCGCAAGCTCTGCCTCGAACACTGACCCTGCACCCCTCCGCAGGGTCTTTCATTATTACTCTTTGGTCATTAACCATATGCTAATACCGCTTATAATTAGAGCTCCTAATATTATCCCTAATACTTTAATGTTTTCCACTAAAGATAATTTTAACAGAAGGAATATCAGCATGGCAAGCAAAGGTGATATTGCGATTAAATAGCCAAGAACATTATACCATTTCATTGTCCTTCTCCCTACTTTAATTTCATAATTCTAACTATATCGGCCAACTCTCGTATTATGGCTATTGAACAAACCATAATTTCTACTATTAATACACAAAAAAGAAACACCATTGAGTCTATCAT
>Ga0172381_10001243_pt1 | contig 30393 bp, 29 predicted proteins | sample Leawel6488metaG_FD_119754 | JGI IMG/M metagenome (GOLD analysis project Ga0172381, IMG submission 119754) | Leachate microbial communities from a municipal landfill in Southern Ontario, Canada - Leachate well 64-88 metaG | ecosystem: Engineered > Solid waste > Landfill > Unclassified | place... | reverse complement strand
TGTCAGAACTGTAAAAAAGACTTTGTAATAGAACAAGAAGATTTTAATTTTTATGAGAAGATAAAGGTTCCACCACCGACCTTTTGCCCCGAGTGTAGAACAATTCGACGCTTGTGTTGGCGTAATGAAAGGTCTCTATTTCATCGAATTTGTGATTTTTCAGGACAAAAAGTTATTACGATGTTTCACCCTAGTTCTAAAATTATTGTATATGATAGAGACATTTGGTGGGGAGATAAATGGGATCCAGCACAGTATGGTCAGGATTATGATTTCAGTAGACCATTTTTTGAACAATTTCAAGAATTATTACACAAGGTTCCATTGGCCAGTTTAGGAAATACTCATGTTATAAATTCAACTTATGGTAATCACAATTTAGATTGTAAAGATTGTTTTTTACTTTATGCATCTTATGACAATGAGAGAGTTCATTATTCTCAGGGAGCATTAAAATTAAAGGATTGCATTGATACATATTCACTTTTAAAATCTTCATTTTGTTATGAAGATGTTCTTTCTGGTTCATTGTATCAAACACATTTTTCTTATGACTCAGACGAATCCATTAATTCTTATTTTCTAAAAAGTTGTGTAAATTGTCAAAATTGTATCGGTTGCATGAATCTTCGGAATAAAAGCTATTGTATTTTTAATGAACAATATACCATAGATGAATATTTAAAAATTAAAAATGAACTTAATTTTGGAAATTATAAATCACTTACTGATTTTAAAAAGAAATATAAAGATTTTGTTTTACAATTTCCTCATAGATATGCTGGCATAATTAAATCAAAAGATTGTACAGGTGATAATATTTTAAATTCAAAAAATACAAAGTACTCTTTTGATATTTATGGTAACGTCGAAGATTCTAAGTTTGTAGCACATGGTGTTGATTGTAAGGATTCTTACGATTGTTATGGGTTTGGAATAGGTTCATTGTTGTATGAGGTTGTTGATTGTGGAAATCAATCTGGAAGTAATTATTTTTCTGTTTTAGCCCATGGATGTTTAAATACTACTTATGTTTATATGTGTTATAACTCAAAAAATATCTTTGGATCTATCGGAATACGAAAGGGTGAATATTATATTTTAAACAAAAAATATTCAAAAGAAGAATATGAAGAATTAATTCCTAAAATAATTAAACATATGAATGACATGCCGTATGTAGATAAAAAGAGTAATGTATATAAATACGGTGAATTTTTTCCAAGCGAAATATCATTATTTGCTTACAATGAAACCATAGCACAAGAGTATTTTTCAAAAACAAAAGAACAGATAGCTCAAGAAGGTTATATATATAGGAAGCCATTAGAAAAAAAATATGACATTACATTAAAAACTAAAAATATTCCAAATGATATTAATGATATTAAAGATTTTATTATTGATGAAGTAATTGAATGCCCAAATAAAGGAAATGAATTAACTCAATGTACTGAAGCATTCAAAATAAGAAAAGATGAATTAGATTTTTTAAGAAAAAATAATATTGCTTTACCTAGATTTTGTCCAAACTGCAGACACTACGAAAGACTAAAGCAACGTAACCCAATGAAACTTTGGCACAGACAATGTATGTGTGATAAAAAAGAGCATGCTCATGGAGATAAAAAATGCGAAGTAGAATTTGAAACAAGCTATGCCCCTGACAGATCTGAAATAATTTACTGTGAGAAGTGTTATCAACAAGAAGTCTATTAGGAGGGAGTAGGAAGCTCCTTCACACTAAAACCCTCTCCTTAATAAGGAGAGTGCAGGGTGAGGTTCTTCGTTTATTAACATTTTTATTGACTCTAAAAATTAATTTTGTTATAATTATATTTACAAAATGAGTGATTCCAACAAAGAGAATATTGTAACAGCACATGGTTTTGTAACCGAGGCATTACCTAATACTTTATTTAAGGTAAAAATCAAAAAACCAACAGCAGAAGGCATAGTTGAAGAAGAAATTTTAGCTTATCTTTCGGGAAAAATGAGGATGCACAGAATCAAAGTTTTGATAGGTGATTCTGTTGAAGTTGTATTAGATCCATACGGTGGAAAAGGTAGGATCATTAAAAGGTTGTAATTTTTTTAATAATAGTGTATTATAGTATCTATGGTTTTTAAAAAGTAATAAGAGTTAAAAAATAAGGGTTTTTCCCTTGTTTTATATTATTTTAAAAATAAATAAAAATTTATATGAAAATTAAAACAGCAGTAAAAAAAATTTGTGATAATTGTAAAATAGTTAAACGTAAAAGACATTTGAGAGTGGTTTGCTCAAATCCTAAACATAAACAAAAACAATAATTTATGAGAATACTTGGAATTACAGTGCCAAATGAAAAAAGACTCGAGATTGGTTTAACATGCCTATATGGTATTGGTATTTCTGCTGCACGCAAGATATTAAAACAAGTTAATATAGATGTAGGTAAAAAAGCTAAAGATTTAACAGAAGATGAAGAGAATAAAATTCGTACTATTATTGAAGGAATGAAAATCGAGGGAAATTTAAAAAGAGAGATTTCAGCAAATATAAAAAGACTAAAAGATATAAAATCTCATAGAGGAGTAAGACATATGAAAAGATTACCAGTACGTGGACAGAGAACTAAAACAAATTCTAGAACAGTCAGAGGTAATGTTAGAAAGACAATGGCATCAGGTAGAAGAAAAGAAAGTAAGACATAGAGTTAGCTTTCTAGCTTATAACTTATTAGCTTGTTAAAAAAAATAAAGTAAATGGGAAAAACAAAAATTACAACTGAAAAAGAAGCTGAAATAAAGCCTATAGAAGGAGAAGTAAAAACTACTGGAAGCAAATCTTCAAAAAAGAAAATTACTGCAGGAATTTTAAGTGTTGATGCTACTTTCAATAATACGAAAGTACTTTTTTCTGATAAGTTGGGTAATGTATTATTTTGGTCAAGTTCCGGATCTCTTGGTTTTAAGGGTGCAAAAAAAGGTACTCCATTTGCTGCTTCAAAGGTTGGTGATGTTGTTGGTAACAAGGCCTCAACTCTAGGAGTTAAAGAAGCTGATGTTGTTGTACGCGGAGTAGGTTCTGGACGTGAACCAGCTATAAGAGCTTTTATGGCTAATGGAATAGAGATTACGTCTATAAAGGATGCAACACCAGTGCCACACAATGGTCCAAAACCAAAGAAACCACGAAGAGTGTAATTAATAGTAAATTAGGCACTAAAAACTAGCGAGATGCTAATAATTAGGGCCTAGAGCTTTTTTAAAAAAATGATATCAAAACCAAAATTTAAAATTTGCAGAAGATTGGGTCCAGGGGTTTATGACAAATGTCAAACTTCAAAATTTTCACCTGCTTCAGGAAAGTTTGGCCCAGGATCACGTCGACCAAAAGCTTTATCTGAATATGGAACTCAATTAATAGAAAAACAAAAAGTTCGTCTTTCTTATGGTATTAGTGAACGTCAACTTTCAAATTATGTTAAAAAAGCTTCACGTGTAAAAGGTGCTGGTACTGCTGAGAAACTATATGAAGCATTAGAATCTAGATTAGATAATGCAATTTACCGAATGGGACTATGTAATAGTAGAAGAGCTGCAAGACAGATGGTTTCCCATGGTCACTTTATTGTAAATGACCACAAAGTTACCATTCCTTCTTATGAAGTAAAGATTGGAGATATTATTAAAATTCGTGAAGGTTCTAAAATTAAGAAAATTTTTGAAAATCTTGCTGATAGAATGAAAGATTATATTGCTCCAGCTTGGATTTTATTTGATATAAATAAAATGGAAGGAAAAGTTTTAGCAAAACCAATAAATATTGAAACTTTCTTTGATTTAAATTCCGTTCTTGAGTTTTATAGTCGTTAATTTGTTTTTTATTATTAATTTTCCGCCAGAAGGCGGATCAGCCTATGGCTGAAAAAGTAATTTTATAAAAATATATGCCTGAATATAAAATAATTATGCCTTCAAAGCCTCGTATAGTTTTAGAAGAGGGAGATAAAGGAGTATTTGAAATAGACGGTCTATATCCTGGTTATGGACACACTTTAGGAAATAGCTTAAGAAGAATCATTTTATCTTCTTTACCTGGAGCTAGTATTACTTCAATTAAAATTGAAGGAGTTTCTCATGAATTTTCAACAATAGATGGCATCAAAGAAGATGTTATCGTAATGATTTTAAATTTGAAAAAAGTACGTTTTAAAATGTTATCTGATGAACCTCAGACAGTAAATTTATCTATAAAGGGTCCAAAAGTAATTACTGCAGCTGATATAAAAATAAGCGGACAGATGGAAACCTTAAATCCAGAACTTTACATTGCTGAAGTTACAGGAAAGGTTAATTTGAATATTGAAATAAAAGTAGAAAAAGGTCTTGGATTTATTCCAAAAGAGGTAATGCAAAAGGAAAAAGTAGATATCGGTACTATTGCTGTAGATGCTATTTTCACTCCAATTCGTAGGGTTGCATATGAAATTGAGGATATGCGTGTTGGTGATAAAACTAACCATAATCGTTTAAGAATTTCTATTGAAACTGATGGAACACTAACTCCACGTGAAGCACTTTCTAATTCTATAGAAATAATGATTAATCAGCTAAAGGCCATTATTGACTTCAAGGAACCCGAAGAAGAAATTATAAAAGAAAAAAAAGTTTTAAAAGTTGAAGCAAAAGAAATAGAAGAAGAAGAAAAAAAGGGAGATGATTTTACTGATGTTTTAAAAACTCGTACTGACAGCTTAGACCTTTCTACCAGAACATTGAATGCTCTTACTAATGCCAACATAAGAACACTTGGTGGACTAGCTAGAAAGAAAAAAGAAGACTTATTTGAAGTTGAAGGTATGGGAGAAAAGGGAATTTCTGAAATTAAAAAAGTATTAGCTAAATTTGGCCTGACCTTAAAAGAATAATAAAAATATATGAGACATCACAATAATGTAAGAAAATTTGGAAGAAATAAGAATCAGAAAGTTGCTTTAATGAACTCATTGGCACTTAATTTAATCGTTCGTGAAAAAATTAAAACGACTGAAGCTAAGGCTAAAGAACTTCGACCTTTTATTGAGAAGATTATTACTCGTGCCAAAAAGGACAATATAGCAAATCGTAGATTGGTAATTTCAAAATTATCTAATAGAAAAAAAGAGGTTAAAAAGCTTTTTGAAGTTATTGCACCAAAATATTTAGATAAGAAAGGTGGTTATACTAGAGTTATAAAACTTGGAGTTAGAAAATCAGATGCAACAATGATGGCAATCATTGAATTTGTATAAAATTAGAAAATAGTTTAATATAAAAAAATGATAAAAAAAGATATAAAAACAATTGATGCAGATGGAAAAACACTAGGTAGAGTTTCTACAGAGATAGCTACATCTTTGATGGGTAAAAATTCAGTAAATTTTCAAAGACATATATACTCTGGTTTTCCAGTAAAGGTTATTAATGCTAAGAAGCTTAAAATAACAATTAAAAAATTAGAACAAACAGTACATGCCAATTATTCTGGTCACCGTGGAGGTCTTCGTATGGTAAAAGCAATAGAGACTGTAGAAAAAAAAGGAATGAAAGAACTTATCAAAAATGCAGTTTATCAAATGCTTCCTGATAATAAGTTAAGAAGAGAAATGATGAAACACTTAATAATTAACGATTAATATATGGATAAAGAAACAAAGACAACTAAAGAGAAATATATTGAAGCTGTAGGAAGAAGAAAAACTTCAACTGCTAGAGTCCGTATCTTTAAGTCTACTAAGGCTACTTTTATTGTTAATGGTAAGGATGCAAATGATTATTTTAAAACAGATGATCAGCGTGCTTTAATCCAGGATCCAATGATTAAAGGTAAACCTTCTGAAAAATGGAGTGTTGAAGCTAGGGTTACTGGAGGTGGAATCCATTCTCAATCAGAAGCAGTTCGTCATGGAATATCTCGTGCCCTTGTTTTGTCTGATGGAGAGTTGCGTGGAAAGTTGAAAACTTTAGGATTCTTAAAGCGTGATCCACGAGCAAAAGAAAGAAGAAAATTCGGACTCAAGAAAGCTCGTAAAGCACCACAGTGGTCAAAAAGATAATAAAACAAAAAATCCTCGAAAGGGGGTTTTTTATTTTATGTAAATTTATGTTAATATAATAATATGAAAGATGATGAAAAAATAAATGAAAATATTAAGGTTGGTGAGGAAATAAAGGCCAAAAATGAATCTTTTGATTCAAATGAGGAAGATTCTGATGAGTCAGAAGTAGTCGAATTTGAATTCAATGAAGATGGTGAGGAAGATTTTAAAAAAACTCTTAAAAAACTAAGAGCTGATTTAGTTGCATGTAAAAAAGAAAAAACTGAGTATTTAGATGGTTGGCAGAAAGAAAGAGCTGATTTTATTAATTATAAAAAACAAGAAGAAGATAGAAAATCAAATTTTTCTGAAGCAATGCGTGAGCGTATCATTATGCGTTTTTTAACAGTTCTCGATAGTTTCGATATGGCTTTTGCCAATCGTGAAGCTTGGGAGAAAGTGGATGAAAGTTGGAGGAAGGGTGTTGAATATATTTATTCTCAAATGAATACAATTTTTGAAGAATTTGGCGTAAAATCCATTGGATCAGTAGGTGAAAATTTTGATCCAAGTATTCATCAATCAATTGAAGTAATGCATGCAGAAAAGAAGGAAGATGATCACAAGGTGGCCGAGGTTACTCAGAAAGGATATAAATTAGGTGATAGGGTCATCCGCCCAGCTCGAGTGAATATTTTTGAATATAATGAAAACGGAAAGTAGAATTTGTGAACACTGTAAAAAAGATTTTTCTATAAATCAAGAAGAACTATCTTTATATAAGAAAGTTGGTATTGAATTACCAACAATTTGTTTCTTTTGTCGTGTAAAATTACATTTATCCTTTTGGTTATTTGGAAAATTCCGTAAATGTAAATCTGACTTGTCAGGAGAAAGCCTAATTACAGTTTTACCAGAAAAAAGTCGCTATCCAATTTATACTCTTCATGAATGGCATAGTGATATTTGGGATGCAAATGACTATGCTCAGGATTATGATCCCTCAAGCTCATTTTTAGAGCAATTAAAGGAACTTCAGGAAAAGGTTCCGCGCCCACATCAAAATGGTAGTAAAAATACTAATTGTGATTGGTGTGATGATGTTTGGAATTCAAAAAATTGTTATTTATCTCGTTCAATGGAAGTTTGTGAAGATTTATATTATTCCTATAGAAATTTATGGGTTAAAAATTCTATTGATGTAACGGTATGTTTTAATTCAGAAAGATGTTTTGATTCAGTAAATTGCCATAATTCTTATAAATTATTCTATTCTAGAAATTGTAAAGATTGTATCGATTCTTATTTTTTAGAAGATTGTCGGAATTGTCAGAGTTGTTTTATGTGTTGGAATTTACGAGGTAAATCTTATTGTATAGAAAATAAACAATATAAAAGAGAAGAATATTTAGAAAAAATAAAGTTATTAAAATTAGATTCATATAATAATATTCAAAATTTTAAAAGAAGATTAGATGAAGTTTCTAAAGTAGACACAGTTCATAGGGAAAATTTTAATCTAAAAATTTTTAATTCTACTGGTGACAATTTAACTAATACTAAAGATTGTCACAATTGTTTTACCATAAATGATTCAGAAAATTCCTATAGTTGTATTCGTGGGATGAAAATAAATTCTAGTATAGACACAGGAGGTTGCTGGTATTCGGAAATGTTGGGTAATTGTTCTGGGTGCCTTAATGCTTATGCCCTTAAATATTGTAGTTGGTCTAGTTCTCGTTATTCAGAGTATTTAGATTTATGTATCGAATGTGAAAATTGTTTTGGTTGTGTAGGTTTAAAAAAGAAAAAATATTGTATTTTAAATAAACAATATTCTAAAGAAGAATATCAAGAAATTCGTGAAAAAATTATTAATGATATGAAAAAAGAGGGTGAATATGGAAAATTTTTACCATATTCCATGAGCGCTGGACCATTTAATTTTTCTACTAGTTTTTTATATTTTCCTGAAACTAATAAAGAAGAAATTTTAAAACTTGGTGGTTATTGGGAGGATGTAAATGAAAATCTTACAGAAGGAATACCCACTAGTGAATTACCTGATTCTATTAACAATACACCAGAAGATATTTGTTCGAAGGCTTTAATTTGTCCAAAAACTGGTTGGCGTTTTAATATTGCCGAAAATGAATTAAATTTCTATAAACAAAATAATATCCCTTTACCAAGGTACCATTTTGATGTAAGGATAAAAGAAAACATGAAATATACGACTGTTCTAAGGGCTTATCCTTATAAGTGTTTTTATTGTAAAAAAGATATAAATGCTTATTATCCTCCAGAATGGAAATATAAAAAAATTGCTTGTGAGGAATGCTATAAGCAAAATATAAATTAGAAAAAGTTTTTTATTTTTTTATTGCTTTCAAAAATGCTAAATTTGTTTCTGGGTCTAATTTGTCTGTAATTAAAATCATTAATTCTGTTGAAAGATTTAAATCTTTTTTTATATTTGTAAAAAGATTTTCATAAGGGTGAGGTGAGATCCAGACAGTATTTTTTATGCAAACAAAATTTGCTTTTTTTAATAAATATCTTAATGCCTCACGTTCACTCTTTCTATTTTCTGGTATATCTAAAATTATAATTCTCCAAAAACCATCCCAAATATTTGAGACTAATGCATCACCACCTTCAAGCTTTATGCAATTTAATTTATTCTTTCCCTTAGAAGTTAATCGCGCATAATCATTTTGATCAGAAGAAATTTGTTCAACTAAGCCAGACTCACAAAGACCCTTGAGTGAACGATTTATGGCATATAACCCCTGAGGTCTTGCCTCAGTGGTTATAATTTTTTTATTTAATTCAACTAAAGAAACTGCTGGTTTTTCTGCTAATATTTTCAAAATAGCCTTTTGAATATTGGGTTTTTTAGCTTTTTTGTTGTACATATTGACATTATAGCATAGATGAATATAATATCAACAAGTATTTAGTGGTCACTGAATACTTGTCAAAAAATTATAAAGGTATATAATAGATTAATAAATTTATAAATTAACAATTATTAATAAAGAGGCATTTGGTATTAAGTTCTATTTTCTAGTTTTTATTAGAGATAAGGGCTTAAGGTCTAATGTCTAAAATATATTATGTCAAAAATTATAGGTATTGATTTAGGAACAACAAATTCAGCTGTAGCCATTATCGAAGGTGGAACACCTAAGATTGTTGAAAATGTAGAAGGCAATCGTACTACACCATCAGTAGTAGCTACTGCAAAAAATGGTGATCGTATCGTCGGACTCTTAGCAAAACGCCAAGCTATCACGAATCCAGAAAATACAATTTCTGAAATGAAGAGATATATGGGGCATCGTTTTGATGATCCAGGAGTACAGAAAGATCAAATTACTGCTCCATTTAAAATTGAAGCAGGCGAAGATGGTGGAGTAAAAGTAAAAATGTCTGATAAATTTTATCGTCCAGAAGAAATTTCTGCGATGATATTACAAAAAATAAAAACTGACGTTGAAGCAAAATTAGGAGAAAAGATAACTGAAGCAATAATTACTGTTCCAGCTTATTTCAATGATTCACAAAGAAAAGCAACCAAAGACGCTGGTCTTATTGCTGGACTAGATGTAAAGAGAATAATAAATGAACCTACTGCAGCAGCGCTCGCTTATGGATTTAATAAAAAGAAGAATGAAAAGATTGTGGTCTATGATTTTGGTGGTGGAACATTCGATGTTTCAGTACTTGAGATTGGAGATGATGTGATTGAAGTAAAATCTACAGATGGAGATAGTCATATGGGTGGTGGAGATATTGATCGCAAAATGATTAGTTGGATTGCAGAAGAATATAAAAAAGAATCCGGAATCGATGTTACAAAAGATCCTTTAGCTCATCAAAGATTAAAAGAGGCAGCCGAAAAAGCTAAACATGAATTATCTACTACAATAGAAGCTGAAATAAATATTCCATTTATTACTTCTGATTCTTCTGGTCCAAAACATTTACTCTTAAAAATGTCTCGAGCAACACTAGAATCTCTTGCAAAGGAATATATAGATCGTTCTATTGAAATTACAAAAAGAGCATTAGAAGCTTCACCGTTTAAGATCAATGAAATAAATGAAATTATAATGGTTGGAGGTCAGACTAGAATGCCTGCTATTATTGAGGCAGTTGAAAAGCTTTTTGGTAAACTTCCAAATCTTTCAATCAACCCAGATGAAGTCGTAGCACTCGGTGCTGCAGTTCAAGCAGGTGTATTGGCTGGAGATGTAAGAGATGTTTTATTGTTAGATGTTATTCCATTATCACTTGGAATTGAGACATTGGGAGGTGTAGCTACTAAATTAATTGAAAAAAATACAACAATTCCAGCTTCTAAATCCCAAGTATTTTCTACTGCAGCGGACAATCAAACTTCAGTAGAAATTCACATTACCCAAGGAGAACGTCCAATGGCGTCTGACAATAAATCACTAGGTAGATTTATTTTAGATGGAGTTCCACCAGCACCTCGTGGTATGCCACAAGTTGAAGTTACTTTTGACGTAGATGTAAATGGAATTTTAAATGTTAAAGCAATGGATAAAGCTTCAGGCAAGGCTCAGTCAATTAAGATTGAGGCAAGTTCAGGATTAAAAGATGAAGACATAAAAAAGATGCAAGCTGATGCAGAATTAAATGCTGAAGAAGATAAAAAGAAAAAAGAAATAGTTGATGTTAAAAATACAGCCGAAATGATTTCTTATACTGCTGAAAAAGCATTAAAAGAAAATGAAGCAAAAATTCCAGCTGAATTAAAAGATGGAGTAAATGCTAAAATCACAGCATTGCGAAGCCTTAAGGATGGAAATGACATTGAAGCAATAAAGAAAGCTACAGAAGAGCTTTCTGCTGAAATGTCAAAGATTGGTGAAGCCATGAGTAAGGCTACCGGTGGGGAATCTGCTTCTACTGCAGCTCAAGAGCAAGAGCCTGAAATAAAAGAAGCTGAGGTTAAAGAGGAAGACAAGACTGAAGACAAAGGAGAAGAATCTGATAAATAATTTAAAGTATTTCTTTAAGTTTTTTAAGACATACAATTGGCTTGCCCGCCTCTGGCGGGGGCTTTTTGTTTGGTTTTGTTTTTGCTATAATCAAACATATGTGTGCTGTAGAAATACCTACAAATAAAGATATAACCTATATAGGGCAAACTACTTTTCGGGATAAAAACCAGCTTTTTGGTATTAAACGTAAAGATAGACGTCAGCATGTTTATATTCTTGGAAAATCAGGTACTGGTAAATCCGTATTGATGTCTAACATGGTTGTTCAAAATATCCAAAATGGTGATGGTGTTTGTGTCGTTGATCCACACGGAGAATTAGTTGAAGAAATTTTACAATCAATACCTCCACACAGAATGAAAGATGTAATATATTTTAACCCAGCAGATACAGATTATCATATTGGTTTTAATGTTTTAGAATTAATTGATCCTAAATATAAACATTTAGTAGCCTCAGGCTTAATGGGAATTTTCACTAAAATTTGGGCCAATGCTTGGAGTGCTAGAATGGAATATATTTTAAATAATGCTATTTTAGCTCTTCTCGATACACCAGGTACAACATTATTAGGAATTCCTAGAATGTTAGTCGATAAAGATTATAGACAAAAAATTATTTCAAATTTAAAAGATCCAGTCATTAAGGCTTTTTGGATTCATGAATATGAACAGTGGCAAGAAAAATTTAGAAATGAAGCTATTGCCCCAATTCAAAATAAAGTTGGACAATTTCTTTCTACCTCTATTATTCGAAATGTTGTTGGTCAATCTATAAGTACCATTAATGTTTTCGACATAATGAACCAAGGAAAAATTTTCTTAGTAAATGTTTCAAAGGGACGTATTGGTGAAGACAATTCAGCATTATTGGGTGGTATGATTATTACTAAAATCCAATTGGCCGCCATGGAGCGTGTGCGTATTCCAGAAGATGATCGTAAAGATTTTTATTTATATGTTGATGAATTTCAAAACTTTGTTACCAATGCTTTTGCTGGAATTCTTTCTGAAGCTCGAAAGTATCGATTGAATCTTACTATTGCTCACCAGTATACTGCTCAGTTAATTACTGAAAATGGTTCAATGGTGCGTGATGCAGTTTTCGGTAACGTTGGAACAATGATTGTATTTAGAGTTGGCGCAGATGACGCTGATTTTCTAGAAAAAGAATTTGAACCAGAATTTACTCCGCAAGATATTGTAAACTTGCCTAATTATAAAATTTATTTACGCTTAATGATTAATGGTGTTACTTCTCGTCCATTTTCAGCAAAGACATTACCACCTATGGCAAAGAATCCTGATATAAATGTTGAAAAAGAAGTTATAAAAATGTCTCGATCTTTATATTGTAAATCAAAGACTGTTGTAGAAAAAGAGATAAATGATTGGAGTGGAATGTCACTTGGAAATGAAGAAGTTGGTGATGTTGAAAAATTTGCAGCAACTTGTTCAATTTGTAAAAGTGAAACTAAAGTTCCATTTAAACCAGAACCAGGCAGACCAGTTTATTGTAAAGATTGTATTTCTAAACTAAAATCAGGTGAATTAAAGCCTATTAAGGGATCAATGAATCAAATAAGGCATGATGAGACTACTTTTTTTAAGCCATTATCAGATCTTGGTATTGAATTTGAAAATAAAGGTCCATCAGCGCAAGGAAATACCCAAGAAAAAAATGCAAGATATCCAGACAGAAATCAGACTAATAATAAAAAACCAAATGTTTTTTCTAAACTTAAAAAAGTTTTTGTTCCAAATCAAACATTTAATCAAGACAATTCTAATACTAAAGATCGTCCAATTCCAGGTGGGGTGCCAAAAAAGTTTTTTAATAATCAAAATACAAATAATCAAATAAGACCCAAAAAAGTAATAGGGGAAAATCTGGCCCTTAGGGAAATTCTAAATAAAACTTTAAATGAAAATAAAGTTTTACCTGCCCGCCCTCACGAGGGAGCAGGCGGGGAAGCTAAGAAAGAAGAACCTGTACCAATTTCACTTAATGATCTAAGGACACCTAAGCCTTTAAATGCATCACCGTTGCAAGACAGATCAGCTAGCTCTCATGATATGAATCGTTTAAAAGACTTAATTACAGAAAAGACCGAAGATGTTGAATCTACTCCTTCAGTATCACAAGAAAATAAACAAGAAGTATTAAAAGATGATAATACGACTACATTTATACCGAAAATTCCAGAAGAAAAAATAATTGAAAAAAAGGAAGAAATAAAAAAGGCTGAAGAAACAGAAACACAAATAGATCCAGTACCTCAAACGCAAGTTAAAATACAGCCATCTGTTTCTCCATCTGGTAAAATTCGAGAAGTTCCAGAAGATATATTGAGAAAAATTTTAGAATAAGGTAATTATTTAATTAAATTCGTTATAAAAATGGAAAAAGGCACAGTAATATTTATTTTAGTAATAGCTTTCCTTGTATACTATTTTTTAGGTTTAAAAATATTTTTATACTGTATTCCGTTAGCTATTGTAATATTTTTAATTTGTTTTTTTTATCCTATTTTTAGAGATGAAGGATGGGTAGGAGATTATGAAAAATGGTTTTCCAAAATTTGGAAAAGATATTTAAAATGGGAAGTAAAATTTTTTAAATGGATAGACGAGATTTTTTAAAAATTCTAAAATAAATATAACAATTACATATTTACGCTATCACGCATATATGTAATATAAACAAATACATATATATGCCATGGTGTATATGTGAAAAATATAAAAATGCAGGATAAATCTGAAACAAAAGAGTGCACAAACTGTAAAAAATGCTTTACTATTGAGGTCGATGATTTTTCTTTTTATAAAAAAATAAAAGTTCCACCACCAACATTTTGTCCAGAATGTAGATTACAGAGAAGATTTACATGGAGAAATGATCTATCTTTTTATAATCGTAATTGTGATATGTGTGGACGTAGTATTATTTCTCTTTATCATAAGGATAAAAAACTAACAGTTTATTGTAATAAATGCTGGTGGGGAGACAAATGGGATCCAAAATCATATGCGAAAGAAATAGATTTTTCTAGACCATTTTTTGAACAATATAGAGAACTTCAAGACGTAGTACCACTTCTTTCATTGTTTAATGACAATGGTGTGGGTAGTATAAATTCTGAATATGCTCAAAATGCGACTTTTACTAAAAATTGCTATATGGGTGCTATAACATGGTTTGCTGAAGATTGCATGTATTTTTATAATAATGCTGGTCCAGAAACACGAGATGTAGTTGATTCTGTTGATATATTTAATTATTCACAAATTATTTATGACTCTGTATTTTTAGAGCATTCTTATAATTGCCGAAATTGTTATTATTCTACAGGATTAAATGACTGCTTGTTTTGTTATGATTGTAAGGGGTGTTCAAATTGTTTTATGTGTGCAAATATAAGGCAAAAAAAATACTGTATAAAAAATATAGAATATTCTAAGGATGAATATGAAAAAATAATTAAAAATTATAGACTTGATTCTTATTCAGGAGCAGAAAAGGCAAAAAAAGAATTTAGTGAGTTTTTATCAAAACAATTTAGAAGATTTGCTAATATTAGAAATAGTATAAATTGTACAGGGGATGGTATTTTTAATTCTAAAAATACAAGAGATTCTGTTTTTGCAAGAGGTTGTGAAAATATGCGTTTCTTATGGAAAGGTAATAATATTAAAGATAGTTATGATCTTACCCCAGCAGGTGAAAGTTCTCAATGCTATGAAGGTTTGACCCCCGATCATGATAATAAGGTTCTTTTTTCAATTTACTCACTAAAGAGTCAAGAGCTTTCATACGTAGAAAATTGCCATTCTTCTAAATATCTTTTTGGATGTTGTGCAATTAAGCATGGAGAATACTGTATTTTAAATAAACAATATACAAAAGAAAAATATTTTGAATTACGAGATAAATTAATAGAGCACATGAAAAAAACAGGTGAATATGGTGAATTTTTTCCTAGTTCTATGTCTAATTTTGGTTACAATGAAACAATGGCACAAGAATATTTTCCATTAAGTAGAGAAGAAGCAATTAAAAAAGGTTTTAAATGGTGGGATAAATTACAAAAAACAACGGACAAGGAAACCATAAAAATAGAACAAATTTCAGATTCAATTTTAAATGTTAATAAAAATATTTTAAATGAAGTATTGTCTTGTATTGAATGTAATAGAAATTACAAAATTGTAGAAAATGAATTTATGTTTTATAAAAAACACTCAATCCCAATACCACGTAAATGTTTTTATTGTCGAAATGGTGAACGTCTAAAATTAGAAAATCCGTCTAATCTTTGGCACAGACAATGTATGTGTAACAAAGAAAGCCATACTCATGGATCGAAGAAATGTGAAGTTGAATTTGAAACTAGCTATTCTCCTGATAGGCCAGAGACTATTTATTGTGAACGTTGCTACCAGCAAGAAGTATATTAATACCCACTAAACCTACACCGTAGGCAAGACCTATGGGGTGAGGAATTTATTGAAAATTAGCTGAAATTATGCTAAAATATCGGTTATTACTTGTCCCGTACTAAATTCTATGTACGAGAAATAAAGACAAGGTTTATTAATTAAAATTTTAGTATCAGGATGTCAAAACCAAATCGAGTTCAGTTAATTAAATATGCACCACCACCACCTGAATTACCAGTTTTTGGTAAAGTAAAACCAGACGAGGTGTCTTTTTTTGGGCGAACAAATTATGTAGCAGCACTTGAAGAAAAGAAATTTATCTTTGGTATCAAGCGTGTAGACCGCAGAAGACATTTGTATATCATAGGAAAGTCAGGTGTTGGTAAAACAAAGTTAATGGAACTCTTCATTCGCCAGGATGTTTCTTATGGTCATGGCTTATGTCTAATTGATCCGCACGGAGATGTGATTGAAGCAATACTGGACTATATTCCAAAAGAGAGAATCCAAGATGTTTGTATTATTGACCCAACCGATACTGAATTTCCAGCTTCTTTTAATCCATTGGCAAATGTTGATCCGATGTTTAAATTTCAATTGACACAAGGATTGATCGAGGTTTTTCAAAAGCAATTCGGTGCAAACTGGACACCACGTCTCGAGCACGTTTTTCGTTTTACTTGTTTAGCCTTGCTTGATTATCCTCATGCGACAATGCGTGGAATGATTTCAATGTTGACTGATAGAAATTATAGACAGAAAGTTGTTGAGTATATTAAAGATGATATGGTAAAAAGATTCTTCGCCATTGAGTTCGCTGATTGGTCTGAAAAATTCGATACTGATGCTATTATTCCACTTGTAAATAAATTAGGACAATTTTTGTCCGATCCATTGCTTAGAAATATCTTTGGTCAGAAGCAAAATAAAATAGATATTAGTAAATTGATGAATGAACAAAAAATTATTTTGATTAATCTTTCAAAAGGAAGACTAGGAGAAGAAAATTCCAGTTTTCTTGGTTCAATCTTTTTAACTAAAATAAAACAAGCTGGAATGGAGAGGGCTGGGATTCCAGAAAAAGATCGTAAGGATTTTTATATATATGTGGATGAGTTTCAAAATGTAGTAACTCAAACTTTTGAAAATATTTTATCAGAAGCTCGAAAATATGCTTTAAATTTAACAATGGCTCATCAATATGTTGGTCAAATTATTCCAAAGGTTCACCAAGCAGTTTTAGGTAATTGTGGTAGTGTTATTGCTTTTCGTATTGGTGGTGAGGATGCAGTGAAGATGAAGCCTGAATTTGCTCCAGTTTTTGATGTAAAAGATATGATTAACTTAGCTGTGGGAGAAATTTATGTGAAAATGACAATTGATGGTGAATCCTATGACCCATTTTCCGCTGAGACATTGAAAGTGTTACCACCAACACATAAATCAAATAGAGAAGAGATAATTAAAGCATCTCACGATAAATATTCAATACCAAAAGGCAATGCAGCAAAGTTGATTGCAGAAGAAGAAGCTACAATTATTAGAAGCGCTGAAGAAAAAGCAATTATTGAAGGAAACACTAAGGGTTCAGAAGGGAATAATAATGAAGAAAAAAAAGAAGTTGAAGCTGAGCCGATGATATAATAAACAGCTTATAGCTATTTAGCTTGTAGCTTATTAATTAGTTTAAAAATTTAAATACAAAATAAAGATGAGTAAAGATTATTATAATATATTAGGAATAAATAAAGGTGCATCGAAAGACGAGATAAAGAAGGCTTTTTATAAGTTGGCACATAAGTATCACCCTGATAAAAAAGACGGGAATGAAGCCAAGTTTAAGGAGGTAAATGAGGCTTACCAGATACTTTCAGATGACACTAAGCGCTCTAAATATGACCAATACGGGTCTGGCTTTGAAAATATGGGTGGAGGTGGCTATGGGGCTCACCAAGGTGGTTTTGGTGGTTTTTCTCAAGGTGGTTTTTCTGGTTTTGGTGGTGAAGGAGTTGAATTTGATTTTGGCAATTTAAATGATATTTTTAGTGATTTTTTCACCGGAGGAAGAGGTGGATTTACTAGAACTCCACGTGGGCGTGATATGCAAACTGAAATTGAAATTTCATTAGTAGATTCTATTTTAGGTTCAGAAAAAAAAGTAATTTTAGGTGGACGCAAAGAAGTAACTATAAAAATACCAGCAGGCATACGAGATGGACAAACCTTAAAAATGACAGGTTATGGTGAGGTAATAAAAAATGGTAAAGCAGGGGATTTATATATAAAAATAAACGTGAGAGTGCCTAGTAAGATTTCAAAAAAAGCCAAAGAGCTTCTCGAAGAACTAAAAAAAGAAGGAATCTAGAAGTAAAAAGTTATAAAGTTCATAAAGTTAAAAGTTATGGAAAAAAGAAATTGTCAGAATTGTAAAAAAGATTTTATTTTAAATATCGATGATCTTGGATTTTACGAAAAGGCTCAATTGCCTTTACCTTCTTGGTGTCCAGAATGTAGATTGCAGAGACGTTTAGCATGGAGAAATGAAAGAAGTCTTTACAATAGGGAATGTGAATTGTGTAATAAAAAAACTATCTCTATCTATAGTTTAGATTCCAAAATTCATATTTATTGTGATAAATGTTTTTGGAGTGATAATTGGGACGCTACTGCTTATGGTAAGGAGATAGACTTTTCTAGGCCTTTTTTGGAACAATTTTTTGAATTATATAGAATAGTTCCAGTACCAAATTTATTTGCTTTTGGAACTACAATGATAAATTCTAAATATTGTAATATGGCTAATGATATGAGAAATTGTTATTTACTTCACGATGGTACTTTTGATGAAAATGTTTCTTATGGTAGTGGCGCTTTTTATGATAAAGACTCACAGGATGTTACTATGGCTAGAAAATGTGAACTTTGTTATGAAATAGTTACTTGTATAAATTGCTATAAAACAATTTTTTCACAAAAATGTGAAGACTGTGTTGAGGTAATATTTTCATACGGATTACGTGGTTGTAATAATTGTTTTGGTTGTATAAATTTACATAAAAAAAGTTATCACATATTTAATGAACCTTATACAAAAGAGGAGTATTTTAAAAAAATAGAATCTTTTGGTTTGGATTCACATCAAAATATACTTTCTTTTAAGGAACAAGCTAATAAGTTTTGGAAAGAATTTCCTCATAAATATTATTTTGGTGTACAAAATCAGAATGTAACTGGTGATTATTTAGAACATTCTAAAAATGCTCATTATTGTTTTTGTTGTGATAATTTAGAGGATTCAAAATATTGTTCTTTTGTATCAAATGGACCAGTAAAAACAACTTATGATTTTACTCATTATGGAGATAATATTGAATTAGTTAATGATTGTCTGCAGTGTGGTGATGGAATTTATAACATTAAAGTAGGTTGGGGTGTTTGGACAAACTCAAATAATGTAACTTATGGAATAACTATGCCTGGAGTTTCTAATGTTTTTGGTTGTGTTAGTTTGAAGAAAAAACAATATTGTATTTTAAATAAACAATATACGAAGGAAGAATATGAAGAATTACTGCCCAAGATAATTAAACACATGAATGATATGCCATATATTGATAAGAAGGGTAGAATATATAGATACGGAGATTTTTTTCCATTAGAATGTTCACCTTTTGGTTACAATGAAACTACAGCTCAAGAATATTTTTATCTAAGTAAAGAGGAGATAATAGAGAAAGGTTATAATTGGGTTGATTATCGAAAGAGAGATTACAAAATAACAAAAAACTCAAAAGATTTACCAGATAAAATTAAAGATGTTCAGGATTCTATTTTAAAAGAAGTCATAGAGTGTGAATATGAAGGAAAATGCACCGAGAATTGTACGATGGGATTTAAAATTTTACCTGAAGATTTAAAATTTTACCGCAGAATGAATTTACCATTACCTAGATTTTGTCCTAATTGTCGTAATTATCAAAGGTTAAAACAACGTAACCCATTAAAACTTTGGCATAGGAAGTGCATGAAGGAAGGTTGCACAAATGAATTCGAAACTTCCTATGCACCAGAACGTCCTGAGATTGTTTATTGTGAGAAGTGTTACCAACAAGAAGTATATTAATTATATATTGTTTAAAGTTGAACTTTGAACATAGATGCTACAAACTCTGCCATGGCAGAGTTTGTAGCAAAATGAATTAAAAATTTATGTTACCAGAAAAAATAATTTATATTGGAATTTTAATAAATTTTATTGGGCAGGTTTTTTATATTAAAAATATTATTTTTGGAGGAACAAGACCCAATCTAGTTTCTTGGTTTATGTGGATGTTGGCCCCATTTATTGGTGTTTTTCTTATGCTTAGGGCTGGGGCTGGACTTTCTGTTTTGCCTGTATTTATGGCTGGTTTTGGTCCATTCTTGGTTTTGTCCTTTAGTCTTTTTAGAAAAAATTCTTATTGGAAAATAACAACTTTTGATTTATTTTGTGGAATTCTTTCACTTATTGCATTAGTAATTTATGTTTTTACAAAAAATTTGGGAATTTCAATTTTATTTGTAATTTTAAGTGATGGCTTGGCTGCTATTCCAACAATAGTTAAATCTTGGAATTTTCCAGAAACAGAAACCAGTTTGATTTATATTACTGGTATGATTAGTAATATTTTAGGACTTCTTATTATTACGAATTGGATTTTTTCAATCTATTCATTAAGCTTATATTTTGTTTTTGTAAATATAATTATAGTTTTTTCTATTTATCATAAAAAAATTTTTAATGTTAAAATAGCCATATGATCTATCTATTTTTTGGAGGAATAATATTGACAATAGGGGATATATTTTTTAAATATTGGACTAAAAATCCAAAAATTTCTTTTTATATAATTGGTATTATTATTTATTTAGTAGGATTGATGTTTTTAGTACAAAGTTTTAAAACTCAAAACATAGCCGTAGCTTCTGCTATATTTGTAATTATAAATATTATCACACTTGGGATAGTCAGTTGGATCTTTTTTAAGGAACCACTTTCAATAACTCAAATAATCGGAATAATTTTAGCATTAATTGCGATTTTTATCCTTGAATTTAAATAGTTTTATTTTATATAACCTTTTTTTACTAAAAGCTCAGCGTTTAGAATTCCACCACCAGCAGCACCACGGACAGTGTTGTGGCTCAATGCTGTAAATTTGTAGTCGAAAATATTACATTTTCTTAAGCGACCAACTGTTACAGCCATACCTTTATCATTATCTCGGTCTTTTTTAGGTTGAGGACGATTATCTTCTTCTTTGTATATAATTGGATTAATTGGAGCAAAAGGTAATTTCAATTCTTGCGGTGTGCTCTTGAAGTTCTGCCAAATATTTATTATTTGTTCCTTGGTTGGTTTTTTATCTTTAAATAAGATATTTACACAAGCAGTGTGTCCATTCGTTACAGGGACACGAGTACAATGAGCTGAAATTTGTATATCTTTAGTGTCGACAAATTTACCATTTACAATTTTACCTAAAATTTTAAGAGGCTCCTGTTCAGTTTTCTCCTCTTCGCCTCCAATATATGGTACGATATTGTCTATCATATCCAGACTTGGTACTCCAGGATAACCAGCGCCAGAAACAGCCTGAAGAGTAGTGATAAATATTTTTTTAACAGTAAAACCAGCATTGTTTAGTGCAAAAATAGGAGTGAGATAGCTTTGCAAACTACAATTTGGTTTAGTTAAAACGAAACCCGTTTTCCATCCATGATTTTTTTGTTGTGTTTTAATTATGTCTAAATGACCTTCGTTAATTTCAGGAATTAACATTGGTACATCATTTGTGTGTCTATGAGCTGAAGCATTTGAGACTACAGGTATATCAGCTTCAGCATATTTATTTTCTATTTCTTTTATTATTTCCTTATCAGGGATTTCAAAGGCAGAAAAAACGAAAGAACATTTTTTCTTGGCTTTTTCAATATCAGCTACATCTTCTACTATTATTTTTTTAACTTTTTCTGGAATAGGTGAATTCATTTGCCAGCGTCCTTTTACTGCATTTTCATAGTTTATTCCAGCTGAGTTTTTTGAGGCGGCAAGATATACCACATCAAAATAAGGATGATTTTCTAATAGACGAATATAATTTTGTCCGACCATACCAGTAGCACCTAAAATTCCAACTTTTATTTTTTTCATATAATAAATTTTTTATATAAAGCTCTAATAATATTTTCAATTTTATCTGTTCGAATTACTGCTTCGAGTCTGGTACAATTCTTATACAGGAATGCACTAATCTCAAGATCTGTTTTCATTTTAATTAATAAACTATTAAAATCATTCACGTAAGCTACATCGAAATTACCTACTAAAAATACCATACTCACAGGATGAGTTTCTACTTTGAAAACTTTTTTCTTTAATTCCGCTAATACTTTTTCCGCTACGTTATTATTATTTTCAGATACAATTTGTAAACTATAGCGAGTATTACTAATTAAAAGTATATCTACTTTATTTTTTAAAAACACATCACTGACCATAGATAGTAATTCATTTCCTTTTATAACTTCATCTGTAATTAAAAATAAAGTTAAATCTTTTTTGTAGCTAACAATTTTGGCTCCCTTTTGTTTATTTTCTTTTGGTTCAATTTTTGTTTTAGAATTTGGATTTGCGATAGAGGCTATTTCGATCGGTGTACCAAACATTTTTGGATATTGAATTGCTTTTTCGTGGATTATTTTTCCAGCTTCTTCTGCTTCTTGATAGCTAATAGTTGGAATTGTCTTAGCTTCTTTTACTATTTTAGGATCAGCCGACAATACTCCATCTACATCTTTCCATAAAATTACCTTATGTGCCCTTAATGCTGATCCTATAAAACAAGCCGTTGTGTCAGTTCCACCACGGCCAAGTGTAGTAATTATTCCGTCTTTTGTAATGCCAGTAAAACCCGGAATAACTGGTATTTCTTTAATTTTTGATATTTTATTTTTAATATTTTTTTCAGAAATTTTAAAAACAATATTAGCATCTTTAAAATTATCATCAGTGATAATTGGAATTTCTTCTGCCAAGATTCTTTTAGCAGACAAGTTGTTAGAATTTAAATATTCTACAAAAATGGTTGCTGATAACTTTTCTCCATAGGAAATTATTTTATCTTCACTAGCAAGAACTGTTCTTGCTAGTACGAGGTCTTTTTCCATATTTGTAAATAGTCTATCTAATTCAATTTTAATCTTTTCTTTTGTAATATCTTCAATGCCAATCTCTAAAATTACTTGATTGTGCTTTTCAGTTAGATTTTTTATAAATTTTTTATTTATTTCCTTGCTAAATTTTTTAGCATTTAAAAATTGAACTATTTGGTCAGTAATTCCAGGTAAGGCTGAAACAACAACAATTGGTTGGTATCTATTGCCAATTTGTTCATTTAAACGCTCAATCATTAATGGTATAAATTTTTTCTTTAAAATTCCTCCACCAAATTTATTAACTATAATATTATTATTCATAACTTATAGAGTATACAATATTTAGCTATAAAAATGAATATTTTTATTGACTTATAAATGGTCCGATAGTAAACTTAGTTTATTAATAGTTTATTTTTAATAAAATTATGTCAAAAGTACTTGTAATAGGTTGTGGCAATGTGGGTAGTGTCGGTTTACATAAAATGTCTCAATATCCTGAAATTTTTTCAGAGATTCATTTAGTTGGTAGAACTCTAAGCAAGTGCGAGTCTGTTAGAGATTCAATCAAAAAAAGAACTAAAGGAAAAGTAATATTACAATTACATACTGGTAATGTTGGAGTAAAAGGTTTTTTTCTAAAACTTTTGAATGAAATAAAGCCAGAATTAGTAGTTAATTGGGGTAGTCCTTATGATAATTTGGTGGTAATGGATGCATGTCTTGCTTATGGGGTGAATTATATTGATACCGCTTGTTTTGAAGATCCTAATAAATATGGTTTTTCCTATAAATTACAATTAGCTAAAAATGAAGCCTTTAAGAAGAAAAACTTATTAGGAATTTTAGGTTGTGGTTTTGATCCGGGAGTTTCAAATATTTTTTCAGCTTATGCCAGAGATTATTTATTTGATAAAGTTGAAACCATCGATATTTTAGATTGTAATGGTGGTTCAAAGGATGAAAAAATAAAATTTGCACCGAACTTTGATCCAGAGATAAATTTACGAGAATTAATTTTACCAATAGAATTTTGGGAAAAAGGCAAAATGCAAAAACGCGGCAGGTTGATAGATGAAGATGCCCCATATTTTGAATTTAATTTTCCTGAAGCTGGAAAGTTTACACCATATTTGATGTACCATGAGGAGGAAGAAACTGTACCAAAACATATCCCTGGATTAAAAAGAATGCGCTTCTGGATGACTTTTTCTAAGGCATATTTGACATATCTTAGAGTATTGTATGAAGTAGGAATGACTAGAATTGATACAATTGACTATGAAGGTAAAAAAATTGTACCTGTAAAATTTCTTAAAGCAATCTTACCAAAGGGAGAAGATTTCAATAAGAGTTATGTAGGTAAGACAAATATTGGAAATATTATTTCAGGAACTAAGGATGGAAAGAAAAAAGTAATTTATATTTATAATGTATGTGATCACAAAAAAGCTTTCAATGAAACAGGTGGTAATGCTATCGGTTACACTACAGCCATACCAACAGTTACTTGTGCAAAATTAGTTTTGACAGGTAAGTGGAATGGTACCGGGGTTAAAAATACAGAAGATAAGAGCCTCGATTCAAAAGTATTTTTAAATGAAATGGCTAAAACAGGACTCACTTGGACAGTTAAAAAGTTAAAAGACTTACCAGCTGCATTGAAAAAGAATTATTAATTTGAATTAATATAGTGCAAAATAATAAAGAAATTTTTATAGAACCATGGATCGATGAGACCTACTGGAGAGCTCTGGATTTTTCTAGTTTAAAAACACCAATATATGTAGTTAGTGAAGAAAAATTAGAAAAAAATTTACAGATTTTAGATATGGTTCAAAAAGAAGCTAATTGTAAGATATTGATGGCATTAAAGGGTTTTTCGATGTTTTCGATTTTTCCTTTAGTTAAAAAATATTTAGTTGGCACAGAAGCAAGTTCAGTAAATGAAGCGAAGCTAGGGGCAAAAGAATTTGGAGGTGAAAATCATGTATTCTCTCCATCTTATACTGAGCAAAATATAAAAGAATATTTAAAATATTCTGATCATTTAGTTTTCAATTCTTTTTCTCAATGGAATAAATTTAAAGATTTATGTAAGTATAAAATTTCAGCTGGAATTAGGGTCAACTTAGAACACAGTGAGACAGATATATTGATGTATGACCCTAGTCGACCAAATTCACAATTTGGTGTAACTAGAAAAAATTTTGAAGCACACAACTTAGGAGGAATAGAAGGATTACATTTCCATAATTTATGTGAATTAAATGCTGATGCGCTCGAGCGATCTTTAAAGGTATTTGAGGAAAAGTTTGGAGAATTTTTACCAAAAATGAAATGGGTAAATTTTGGTGGTGGTCATCACATTACAAGATGTGATTATGATGTTGAATTATTAATTAATCTTATTAAAGATTTTAAAAAACGTTATCCGCATTTAGAAGTTTATTTAGAACCAGGTGAGGCTATTGCTCTTAATTCTGGAATTTTAATAGGACAAGTCGTCGATATAAAAAATAATGGTATGAATATTGCCATATTGGATGTATCAGCTGCTACTCACATGCCAGATGTGCTTGAAATGCCATATTTACCTACTATTCTAGGTGCCACAGGTATCACTAAAGAGGACCAAGTTGCAACTCATAAAAATATCTATCGTTTGGCTGGTTCTAGTTGTTTGACTGGAGATATTATTGGAGACTACTCTTTTAATGAGCCATTACAGTTGGGGCAAAAAATAGTTTTCTTGAATATGGCTATTTATACTATGGTTAAAAATAATACTTTTAATGGTATAAATTTACCTTCTATTGCTATCATAAATAAAAAGGGTAAGATTAAAATTATTAAGAAGTTTAATTATAAAGACTTTAAAAATAGATTATCTTAATGGAAAATAAAAATATATTAGAAGAAAAAATTTCAAAATTTAATCCCAATGAAAATGGTTTACGAGATCATGGTATTTTTGGCTTACCTTTTGAGGAAAAGGAATCAAAAATAGTTTTACTACCAATTCCATGGGAAGCTACTGTATCTTATGGTGCTGGAACTTCCTTTGCTCCTGGTGCTATATTAGAAGCATCCCAGCAAATTGATTTATACGATGCATTTAAAGAGGATTTTTGGAAAAAAGGAATTGCTCTTGCTACTAATTTGATAGATATTTTTTCTCTAAGTAAAAAAATATGCAAAAAAACTAAAAAATATTTAAAAAAATATTCAACTGGTGAGATTAATAAAAGCTTACAAGAAAAAATTAATAATGAATATGAAAAATTAAATAATTATATAGAACAAAAAACTACCGAATTATTAAATGAAGATAAGTTTGTGGGTGTAATTGGTGGAGAACATGGTGTAATATTAGGCTACGTAAAAGCTCTAGCTAAAAAACATAGTTCTTTTGGAATTTTACAAATTGATGCTCATTCAGATTTAAGAACTTCTTATGAGGGTATTAGATATTCTCATGCTTCAATTTTTCAAAATATTTTAGAAATACAAAATATAAAAAAATTAGTACAAATTGGAATTCGAGATTCTTCAGTTGAGGAAAATAATTTTATAAAAAAGACAGGGGATAGAGTTAAAGTCTTTTATGATGCAGACATTAAAAAAGAGATTTTTAATGGAGGTTCCTGGTCTATGGAGTGTGATAAAATTATAAAAGAATTACCTGAAAAAGTTTATATATCTTTTGACATAGATGGACTTGACCCAGCTCTTTGCCCAAACACTGGAACTCCTGTGCCAGGAGGATTTTCTTATAATGAAATGACTTTTCTTTTTGAAAAAATTATAGATTCAGGTAGGGAAGTAATTGGTTTTGACCTATGTGAGGTTGTACCAGGAAAAAATGACTGGGATGCCAACGTAGCTTCTAGAATTTTATATAAACTTTGTTCACTAATAAAATAATAAAACTAGCTAATTAAGATCTATCTGCTTGTATTGGTCATTGACTTAGTTTATATTTTGTGATATATTTTTGATAAATTTTGAACCTTGAAATATATAGTTAATTTGGTTTGGAAAACCCCGTAAATTTTCAAGTTTATGGAGCTTTCCAAATCACATTTTATTAACTTAAAAACTATATTGTTATGTTGAAATCGATCATTAATCCAGGAATGAATCTTTTTTTAAGTAGATTAGATTCTGCATTAAAAAAATTACCAAATAATCAACCTAAATCTACTCAAGGTTTTGGTGTTTGTTACATTGACCCGTCGCTTGAAAATAAGTTTTTTGTCGAAGAAATAGGTGAAATCCCTCGTCAGGATAGATATGAAATACTATTTCTGGCGATGCACAGGGCAAATCTATTATTGTATAGCAAGAGATTTCGGTCTGAAGATGGGGCTATACGAAATTTCTCTGGTACTGACGAAATAGTTTGCATTGCCGGATATGACAAAATGTTGAATGAAGCCATAGCAATATTGTGGCTGAGTGCTAAAAACTCATTAGCATATGTTAATGTTTTTAAAACCCAGGATGAATATACTCAACATTTTTTTGGGTCTATAAAAAAAGATGCACTTAAGAAAGTCCGAAATTATGCACATGGCAATGTAATGGTTAGTAGGCTCTTAGAAGAGCTGCTGTAAAAAATATCTCTAATATAAGAAAAACCAGGATATAATTTCTGGTTTTTTTATTTAAATTTTATTTATTTTATAACTTAGGGAATTATCTTTGATTTCGTAACCAAGTGAGTTTATTTTTTCACGGAGTTCGTCTGATTTTTCCCAGTCTTTATTCTTACGAGCAAGTTCACGTTCTTCGGCAATTTTTATAATTTCTTCAGGAATTATTTCTTCTTTTAGATTCTCAAAACCCAAACCTAACACTTTATCAAAATCTAAAATAGTAGCTTTTTTATTTGGATTGGAAATAGTTTCGTCTTTAACCAAGTCCCATAATAATGATAATGCTTGCGGTGTATCTAGGTCATCTCCTAAGTATTCTTTAAATTTTTTTTGATATGAGTCGTCTATTGTTCCGATCTCATTTCCTAGCTCTAAATAGAGCCTATATAAGCGTTTTAGGGCTACTTCTGCTCCCTCTAGAGCTTCCCAAACGAAGTTTACCCTAGTACGATAGTTCGCCATTAATAACCAGAATCTATATGCGATAGGACTTATATTTTTATCAATAATATCCTTTAATATATACGAATTATGTAGAGACTTAGACATTTTTTTTTGATCAACAAGAACCCATTCATTATGCATCCAATACTTTACAAAATGTTTACCAGTATAACTTTCTGATTGAGCAATTTCATTTTCATGGTGTGGAAAGATATTATCTACTCCACCTGTATGAATATCAATTTCTTCACCTAGATTTTTTATAGACATAGCTGAACATTCAATGTGCCAACCAGGACGTCCTTTACCAAGTTCGTTTTCCCAAAAAACATCACCATCATTTTTATCATAAGATTTCCAAAGAGCAAAATCTTGGGCATTTTCCTTTTCATACTCATCTTTAGTGATTCTACCAGCAGCATTTTCCTTTAATTGATCTAATGTAATTCCAGAGAGTTGTCCATAATTAGAAAATTTTTTTATATCAAAATATATACTACCATCTTCACTTTTGTAAGCAATTTTTTTATCAAGAAGAACCTTAATAATTTTTACCATTTCATCTATATAATCTGTTGCTTTAGTAAATTTTTTAGGTTTTATTATATTTAATATTTCTATTTCTTTATAAAATTCTTTAGTATAAAATTCTGTAAATTCCTTTAGTGTTTTATTTTCTTTTATTGAATCACGAATTGTTTTATCATCTATGTCAGTAATATTCATTATATGATTTACTTTGTAACCAAAATAAAGCAAAACCCTCTTTAAAATATCAGCAAAAATATAAGCTTTGTAGTTGCCTATATGTGGATAATTATATACAGTAGGTCCACAAGAATACATACTGACTTCTCCCTCTTTAATTGGAATAAAGTCCTCATTTTGTCTAGTTAGTGTATTGTAGAATCTTAAAGCCATAATAGATTTTAATTATAATATCTTTTTGTTCTTTCTGCAAAGAATTATTTTAATCTATATGATATAATATTTTAATATGAAGGAGACAAAATCATTTCCAGAACCAGTTTCTTTGCGAAAGCTTATTGGTCCTAGCTTTGTTATCCTAGCTTTAGGACTTGGATCAGGTGAAGTTATTCTTTGGCCTTATTTAGCTGCTAATTATGGATTGGGTATTGCTTGGGGTGCAGTTTTAGGTATTACTTTTCAATATTTTATGAATATGGAGATTGAGCGTTATGCACTTGTAAAAGGTGAAAGTGTCTTTGTCGGTATTTATAAATTATTTAAACCAGCAATTTATTGGTTTATAATTTCTACCTTTATAGGCTTTGGATTACCTGGAATCGTTGCCGCTTCTGCTAAGGTAATGGCAAGTATTTTTGGAATTGCAAATTTTAAATGGATTGCAATTTTGTTTTTGATTATTATTGGTCTTATTCTGAGTATGGGTAAAACTGTTTATGGAATGATGGAACGTATAACTAAAATAATTCTATCCATCGGTGTACCATTTATTTTTTTATTAGCAGTTTTTTTGGCTACTAAAACTGATTGGTCTGCATTAATACATGGAATAATTGGACAAGGAGATGGTTTTAGTTTTTTGCCAGAAGGGATTAGTGTGGCTACATTTCTAGCTGCTTTTGCTTATTCTGGTGCTGGTGGAAATTTAAATTTAACTCAATCAATTTATGTAAAAGAAAAAGGGTATGGTATGGGAATTTATTCACAAAAAATTGCAAGTTTATTTTCAAAAGAAAAAGATCAAGAAATTACATTGGATGGTACTGATTGTGGTACTACACCAGAAGATATAAGTCGTTTTAAAAAATGGTGGAAGTTGGTTAGCATAGAGCATGCTTTCATTTTTTGGTTTTTGGGTGTTATATCAATGATATTTTTAATGTTGTTATCATATTCCACAGTTCATGGTCTTCCTGGGAATATTGAAGGAATAAATTTTGTTATTAGTGAAGGAAGGGTAATTGGTCAGATGGTATTTCCATTTGTTGGTATTTTATTTTTAGTAGCAGTTTCCATTATGCTTTTTCAGACACAATTGGGTGTTATGGATTCTACATCAAGAATAATGGCAGAAAATGTTGCTATTAAAAAATTAGATGGAAAAAAAGATGGTAGAATCAATCTTTCTAAGATATATTATTTTTTTGTTTGGGCACAGATTATTTTTGGAATTACATTGTTTTTATTTAATATTTATGAACCTAAAACTTTAATAATTATAGGGGCAGTAATAAATGCTTTTGCAATGTTTGTACATTTGGCATTAGTTTCTTATTTAAATTTTAAGTCTTTGCCAAAAGTTTTTCAACCAGGATTAATACGTAGAATTATAATAGGAGCAATCTTTATATTCTTTGGTGTTTTTAGTTTTATAGTATTATTTGATAAGGTTTTTAAATAAAAAAGATAGTATTTAAGATATAGTGTATATACACTTGCATTTTATAGGATTTTAATATATATTTAAATGTATGGAATTTGCAGTAATAAAAACTGGTGGAAAGCAATACAAAGTCTCAAAGGACAGTCTTGTTTCTATTGAGAAAATAAAGGGTGAATT
>Ga0172381_10001242_pt1 | contig 30420 bp, 25 predicted proteins | sample Leawel6488metaG_FD_119754 | JGI IMG/M metagenome (GOLD analysis project Ga0172381, IMG submission 119754) | Leachate microbial communities from a municipal landfill in Southern Ontario, Canada - Leachate well 64-88 metaG | ecosystem: Engineered > Solid waste > Landfill > Unclassified | place... | reverse complement strand
TAATTGGATTTACACATTTAAAAATACTACATCAGAAAATATTAATGGTATTTCAACCATCGTATTAGATGGCATTAGATATACCATTAATCTCACATTAAACGGGGTATCAACGGGCGGTTCACTTGTAGAAATGGAAATACTAGACATCGGCGAGTACATATTTAATCGTGGTTACTTATTTAAAAGTGTAGTAACGAACGGTTTTGAAGATATTACAAATCTAGAACTAGATAGTATAAAAGTCACACTTTTTGGTTACGAACTTAAATACGCTTCAAATAATATTAATAATGCAAATTTTAATAATTCAGAAATTTATTCGGATTTTTCATATCAATTTAATAATAACTCCGACATATCTACACTAACCAGTGCAAATTTATTAGACATTTTAAACGCAAACGGATTAACGAAATCTTTTACAGAAATTGAAACAGAATATGTTGATGAACAAAATTATACTGAAACCACTACTTTGGTAACTTATACTTATTCATTTAATTTTACAACATGCACAATTACACGGACAACTGAGATAACAATAACTGCTATTATCACAACAAATGGAATACCTGATGAGCCCTCAGAAGTTTTTAGTGCTACTGGTGAATTAGAAGATTTACCTATTGCTTCTACAAATCAGGCGCCAGTATGGGCGGATTATTTAGGCATACTAGCAGAAGGTACTTTGTATAGTATTTCTAATCTTGGGGTCGTAACTGAGTCTGCATATACAAAAGGTATGTACATTACAAATCCCGGCACATATGTTTTAAAAATAAAATATTCTAATCCGACTTATACAAATGCAACAAGCGTTGCAACCCCTCAGTATCAATTATTCTGCTTTAAAATTTCTGCTTCTCAACCAGAATTTAAAATTCTAGAAAAACATATTGAGGGAGAAACCGTTACATATAGAACTGTTAATAGTGGCACATATACCAATCAAAACATTTATTTAGCATGGTTTGAGCCTACTCCATTTGATTATGATGTTAATATAACATATGTTGCATACGATTATATTACTGCAAATCTATCTGAAAACATAGATTATTCAGAATCGGTTTTTGCAGATGCTCAATATGTTATAATAGATGGAATAACTCAAAAAATAAAAATTGGTTCTGCATTGAGTATTAACGGACCGACAATAGATCCATTAGAAACTGCAAACGCAAATTATTATATTACTATGCGTTATGGCAATGCACAGACTTCTTTTGCATCGTATGAAATCACCATAGATAATAACCCAATTGACTCATCTTTTAAAATGCTTGATGATGCCAACTATATTTCCTCTACTCCTATTTCAAGTTTGTTTATTAATCAACCGTTTATATTAGGCTGGCAAGAAAAAGCGAGCGGAGCAATAATAACAACAACTTATGAATATACGCCTTTTGTAACTTCTGCCGAAACAATTGGGCTTATTGCTGGTACAAAATATATGAATATGAAATTAAGAACTGGTACATCTAGTGGTGCACTTTCTTATTCTAATGGAGTTTATTTAGAAGATGAAATTGAAACAGCAAATACTTCCAGCATATTAAATGGCAACGGAATTTACAAATTTACCATAACTGACCGTGCCGGCAATTTCGCAACACAGTACATAATTTTTGAAAATAGTGACCCAATAATTTTACAGCAACCTGTGCAAGATGCAACAAATCCCGAAAATATTTTAGCGGATAATGTAAAACTAACATGGGGCACGCATAAGGCCATAGCGTATACAGCCGGATTTGATGAATTAGATGAAATTTTACAAGAAATAACTGGCGAATATTATTATAACATCGAAGGCAGTGCTACAACTTACTTAATAATGCCCATTACTAGTATAACGCTTGCAAAATTTGGCATAGAAAATGTTAGCGGGATTACAAGCATAACTGAGCAGAACCACTCAACCGATAATTTATCCAGCCAAGACTTTTCAGAATATTCTGATACAACCATTGATTTAACCGATACTTTATATTATTCAAGTTTAAGTGCACAAATTAGTTCAGTATTTGGTGAAACCGCTGTTGCTGATGCGTATTCGGTATTTCCAGACACAACATCTAAACTAAAAAGATATATAAAATATTATCCATATGAAAACAATTTATCTTCGGTATTTATATTAATAAAATCTAACGGTAATGAAACACTTGAAACACTATATACAACTATTTTTCCTGATGCCACTATTAATGAATATGGAATCTTAGGAAATTCCGAAGGTGTTTTTAAGGTATTTGTAGATGACTTTATTTATTCATACCATAAAAAGGTTAACCCCTCATTATCGGTAAGCAATGTATCAAATTCAACTCATTTACAATTTGAAATCAATTTAGATAATTCGCGCGTTGTAACCCGTGCATATGATGATAATGGTATAGTCCGCACTGTAACTTCATTAGACAACACAAAAGATAGTCGCATATATGTAAATGGTGGAACAAATAGGAGCTTTGCATTTACAACTTGGAATACACTCGGCGTATACCCATTTGAACTTGATACGCTCACACTAGAATATTATCCACTTTCATATTCAGATGATTACAGCGAAAATTATCCTTATACTGCTAGCCCTACCGTTACTTACGATTTGTTAACGCTAATTGATGAAATAAATGCCTATGGCACTGCAATTTCCGATACATTAAATATTATTGGCAGTGTAACTGGCGAAGGTAAGTATGTAATAACACGTACATATGATGTTTTAGACACTGATACAGCGGGTTTAGATGAAATTGGTTTAGCAGGCGATATTAAAACCAGAGTTTACACATTCTTTGTAGACCGTAACGAAATTATATTAAGCGGTACACAAATAGGCAGTAGCATTGAAATGCTTTTAGGCGCAAATAATACAATCTTTAAATCGTTTAAACGCTATATTTCAGGCGATGAAAATCAACTCGTTCTTTATACTAATTTATTACCTGTAAATTTAATTGCACCTTCAAATAAATATAGTTTGTATAATTCTACTAATTCTAATTTTGATACTAATGCTAACCTATATCCATTCTTTTTGACCGCAACAATTTCTTATATCGACCAAACAAATCCAAAAAAAACAGTTACCACAACACTACAAAGTGTTACGGCCGATCAAGATAGTGATGATACTTCTTATTTAACCGACATACTAGGAATTAATCCTATCACTTTAAATTCGTTTACCGTGGTTGGAACTAGGTATAAATTTACTGTTACATTTACAGATTTTACAGACTCAGAAACAATAGATGGTACATCTGGCACATTTACCGCAAACAAAACATCTTTTGATTTTTATATAGAAATTATTTCGCCGACCGGCACAATGACGGGCGATGAGGACAGAGAAATTTTAATAGGTGACCCAGAAAACAATTTGAGTACAAAAACCGGCGTTAACTCTATTATGGATACTTCGCTTACATATTCTTGGGTTGACCCGTCTGATCCTTATTATGCTAAAATAGATCTTAATAAAGTAAAAATATATGAAACCGCAGTTACCGATAATGTGGCAATAAAAAATTTAATTTATGGGTTTGATATAGATGATATCACATTTATAAATACCTATGCTCTTACTTTAAACCAAACATTAGTATCTACACTAGATACAGATGGTGATTCAGTATTAAACGACTCAGATGATTATTATCAATATTCATATACAATTAGTTTGCCCGCCGAAACAGACAGGCTTTATGAAATGTATATCGCCTATGAAGGCAGTGAATATTCTTATCGAGTTGGTGCAGACTCTTCATATTATGAAAGTACACAAATTATGGCGATTGATCATACCGCCCCTGTTTATAATTTAGAAAAAGTTAAACAGCAAGATGATTTTTATCAAGCAAACTCTGCTTCACTTAATTTAGAAGATTATGCTTTTGCTCTAACCAACGATTTTGTATTTAATCGTGCAACCGAAACTTATGTGACTGAAAATGCACTTTATGGTTATGCACAAGACACTTTCCGCATATTCTATCGTAAATACGATAAATATGAAGGCGGAATATACAATGAACAAAGTATAGTACCAACTGATGAAGATTACGAAAATTCCTCTATTCAAGGTTTAAGATTTAGCACAACATCAGCATTATATTCCGAATTTACAAACAGGTACAATTCCTTATCATTTAAAAATATCGTAACAAATTATGGTTATTATGAAATTATAGAATGTGATGAAGCCGGAAATTATACTGTTTATACTGTCCTGCTCCGCCCCGCTACATTTAATCTGACTATTACAGACACTGAAACTGATATAAACAGCACACTTACTTCTAGCGAAACGATGCAAAATCTATTACCCTATGAAATTTATTCAATAAACAATGGCGATGTTTGGTACACGGTAACAATCACAGATATATCTGTACAAAACGTTTCCCCCGTTGTTAACACGTTTGTACATTACAACACTACTAATGATGATGCGTTTATAAATGATTTAAATAGCGTTATTGCTGATATCGATGGGACAAAGGCTACGCTGGGTGCAAGATATTTAGTAACAATAACAAACAGGTTTGGCGAAGAATTTTCAGTTACCACCAACATTGCAGGCTCTGTCACTTTAACCCCAATTATGAGTTCGCTCACATATTTAGATATAACATATGTAAAAGTTCAAATTCCCGCAAATACTTATATAACAAATCTTGTATCAATTATAATTAAAAAAGTTAACGGGCCCAATCTTGAAACCGTTATGACTACCGATAATTCCGCTACCCCTGTAACGATAGGCACAGTAGGACTTGACATAATAAGAGAATATTTCTTCTATGCTGGCAAGTATATTGTAACTGTTACCGATAACTTTGGAAGAACAAACGAATTAGCATATGATGTATCATTTGATACTACAATATCGCCAAATACACCGATAACATTTGATGGTAATTATGTACAAAAAACTGAAAGTGGCTATGTTAATACTTATTACACTGCATTCGGAACAGAGTTTACATACCAAACAATTTCATATAGTCTTAAAGTTTCTAAAAACGGGATTGTAATTTATAACGATAATGCGGGCGAAACCGCAGTAAATATCTTGGCATCAAACGGAATTACAAAATCTATTATTAGTACAATAGGACTTTCAACATTAACTTTTAGCACTCCTACTACAAACGTTAATGACCAGTATGTAATTACTCTAACTGACTATGTAGGAAATACAAAAAATTATAAAATTGTTTTATATACAATTTTACCTCAGATAATACTTACAGATATTTATAATAACGATATGAGTGCTACACTTGTTAAAAATGGTGGTTTAACTGCTGGTTCTACAAGTAAACAAGTAGTAGTATCTTGGTCAACTATAAGTTCTGGCATTTTTGATGCTGTTGCAACATATAGATATGCCGATACCGCTACCAACTTAGATACAACAAGTATAACGCTTTCAATGGGCACAATACTATCTACGGTCGGCTATTATGAAATTACAATAACAAATACCGATCTTGCAAATTCAACAACTGTTCGCTTCTACATTAATTCTGCCGATATTGCTACATTTAAAGTCTTTGTAAATCAAGGCACAACACGACTTCCGCTTATTGTGGCAAGCACACAGTATAATTACAACAGCGAAAGTATTGACCAGTACTTTACAAAGTATAGCGAAACCGGTACAAATAATTATTCCATTGAAGTAAATGATGACAAACAAATTACAAAAACCAAACTTGATACGATAACATATACAACAGGATCAAGTTCATTAAGCACAACTGTTACCACGGTAATATGGCAAATTAGTGGCTCATCTACATTAGTACTTAATAAAAAAATTGCAGTTACCACAGTTAGCACTCCTACTGGTGCTGGATTTGCTTCAAATTACAATAATGGACAAAGCGAGCAATTACTTACTCTATCAAATGTAACCGCCTCAGACATAGCAACCGTCAGCGTGTTTACTATTGCTGGCAGTGTTGCCAATACATCAGTTATAGTTAGTTGGAAAACTTATAATGCTATTCCGGGCAACTTTATATATCTTGATGTAAGATTAAATGATGGTTCATCACTTGGATATTTCTATGATGGCACATTAACACTCACCGATAACGGTAAATATTCTTTCTACTTTTATGATTTAGCAGGTAATCAACATACTTTTGCATCAGGCACTTCAACTTCCGCAAGTGTATTCAGTTTATATAAATTACATACCGTACCATTTAGTATTGGTGTAACAAATAATGGTAAAACAAGCACCTCGTCTTCGCCAATTGACAACGCAATATACAACGGAACAGTATCAGTATTAAGGTTGTATGCTGATAAAGTAGTTGGGGTAATGAGTGTATACGTATCTTATAACGGTGGCGAAAGTGAGCAAGTAACTTCTGTCAATAATCAATTTACATTTGAAAAAGCAGGCTACTATGTGCTTACAATAAATGCAAAAATAAGGACTTCTAAAACCGGCGATGTTCAAACAGGTGTAACCACATACAAATTTACAATAATTGATGATAGTGAAGCAAGACTTGGATTTGAATTTAGTCCTGTCAATAATTATGAAATAATTAAAGTCATACAAGGCACATACAATGTTACTGATTTCTTAAAACAAGATTACAATACCGACACTCTTACAAGTCTTTACTTATCATTATATGGTGGGCATGTCGGACTATATAAAATTACAGTTGCAGTAAATTATATTACCATTCGCGCATCACAAGAGTTCAGTTTTAATGTTTGGATTGGTGGTGAAACTCCTGTAATTACTTCTAATGTAGACTTTGGTAGCAATACAACAAAAGATATCGTTCTAACAATAAATAAATATATGCTTTATACCGCAAATGGCAATATTAGACTAAGAATAACAGGACAAGAAGATGTTATAATTAATGAAGAAACTGCTGGTAACGCAAGCGAATTAACAGAAATAACTCTTACAGAAAATGACTCTTACTTAATTCAATTTTTAAGTGAAAGTGGCAATCTACTTGCAAGTTACAGAATTAATAAAGTGGCACCCTTAAACACAACAGCAATAGTATTAATAATAATTGCATCAATCGGTTTGTTGGTATTAATATTCTTCTTTTTCAGACTTCGTAAACGAATGAGAATTAGATAATTATCGTTTTAATAAAAGCCCCCGCTTATTAACAAATAAGCGGGGGCTTTTATTAATTATAAATATTAAATAGATGGAATCTTTAAATTTTCAGAAGCAATTGATTTTAATTCTTTTTTAATTATTCTATCTTCGTTAACATTTTCATCTATAACAATTCCAGCAAATATAGTTAAACTAAAATCTTTTAAACTTCTGCCTGAGGCAAAATATTTTTTTATTGCATACACGGCTTTACTAAAATACACATTGCTCAAATTATAATTGTTGACTGATATTTGCGATGTATTATTTTGAGATTGAAACAGCATTGAATATGCTTCTACAAGTTTTTCTAAGCCATTAAAGAATAATATCACATTTTTCCCTTGTTCACAGAGTCGCTTACAATATTCAAGAACCAGTGTCGCAACTCTAATGCGAACCTCAAATGAAAGACTAAATTGCAAACAATAAGTTTCAATATTTTTGTACTGATTTAGTATTGTAATATATTCTGGTGGTTGGTCAATTCCAAAATATACTATTTTTGCATCTTCATTATTTTGTGCGGATTTTATTAAACTGTTTATGTATTGGTCATTTAAAGATTGTTCAGAAGATGTTATCAATATCCTCTGTCCATAATAAACAGGCGTAATTAATGCATCTTTTGGCATATCGTCAAATTTTATTTGTTTATTAGGAATAACAGGCTCTAAGCATTCAAAATCCACTTTTAAATTTTGTTGGTTTACAGAAAGAACATCAGCAACAGATGTTTCTTTAAGCAAATTGTTAGTTTTGGCCGTAACTACATCGCCACTTCTTAAATTATATTTATTGATAAGAGTTGGCGAAATATAAATGCCGTTGCTTAACGATTTAATAAAATCCACATGTAAAAATCCTAAATTACTATTTATAATCTCAACGATTCCATTTACAGTACTATCGTCACTTTGATCTAGCACTTGTTTAAAATTTTTAGTTTTATAATCTGCATTATAATTGGCTACGCTTTCGTACGAAAACTCCATAGGCGATTTATAATCATAATTTTTTCGATTATTACCTGCTTTGTTTATAAATGCTTCCATAATGTCAGGAGTACTAATTAATGATTTTGGTGGTCTACCTTGATTGGTTTTACGAATATGTGGCGCTATATCCCCGTTTATTATTTGCATGATTTGGTCAATTAGTTCTTGCTTTTTATATAATGTAGGGGAATATACTCCTAATTGCCTTCCCAAATTTCTTAATTCAAATATACTTAAAGTGTCCAAATTTTCGGGATTAAAATTTTTATTATCCATTTTGCCCTCCTATTTTATTTTTGTTTAATATAAACAAAAAAACAACTTTATTTTTATTAATAAGTATAGTACATTTTGCCTAAAATGTAAATTGTTTTTTTAAAATACTATTATATTTTACAAAATTTATTATTTACCAATCTTGATTATCAAAAAAAGAAACGGGAGAGGTTAACTTAATTACCTCTCCCGTTTCGGCAAAGCCTATTAAGCCTTGCAATATTATATTGCGCAGTTTTTTTAATAATATACATCAAAATTTTACATTTAAAAATAATAATTTATGAGTAAAAAAGAAAGAAGAGAGATTAAATAAATTATCTCTCTCATTCTTGCAAAGGCGTTAAGTCTTTGCTTTATTATATTATGTAATTTATTTTAAATTATTCATAATTTAAAAATTCTATAAATAATTCAATTAGGGTAGGGGTAATAAATAAAATAGATATATCAAGACTCCCCTACTATTCCCCACTTCTAAAAAAATATATGCTCATATGAACATAGATAAAACGGCTAATATCTGCATGTTTAGTTATATAAATTAAATAAATAAAAGAAAGCCGAATATGGATATCTTTTTCGGCTTTCCATACAAGTTTTTTACAACTTGCTTATTTATTTTATGTAGTTTATCCTGCATTATACATAATTATAAAATATTTTTTATTGAACCAAAGAACCTTGATTTGTATCCACTACCCTAAGAACTTCTTCTTCTACTCCGGTTATTGCGTTAACATATACAAAATATGAAAGTCCATCTTTTGAACAAGCAATTTCGTACGTGAACACTTCTTTTAAATACTCCTTAGGTATTACTGCAAGTCGTACATTATCAATTGTTAAAAGTGGCGATACACTGCTTTTGGCTTGCAATTCAGTAATTTCTGGTTCGGAATAAATTCTGCCAGTATGATTATATGCATAAGACATTGCTTCCCACCCCAACATTTCGCCAGTATCCATCGCTATTTTAACAACAATTAAATCGGGGTAGTAAATAACATCATTTTCTGTATAAACTAGATTCACATATGCTATATTGTTGTTTTGCATAACCCAAACACTTTTCATATTTTCAAAGCCGAATTTAGTTGCAAAATCTTCTGCTATAATTATACATTCGTCCTCAGTTTTAGTAATGGTATCAACCGCCCTATAATTAGATATTGTAAGAACTAATCCGCCTTTTTCGGTAACTTGTGCATAAGCGGTATGTCCAGTATTTAATTTCAAATTAAAATCATAAGTGGTAAATTTGCCTTCGGTTTTGCCATTATAGACGACTTTTGTTATCCTAGTATCCTTGGTTTTTTCTTCCAATAAACTTTTTGCTTCTTCTGCTGTTAAAATATTATCCGGCAAACCTTTTATTTCTTTATTGATTACAGAATCTGAAAAAGGACCATCATAAATAAGAGATGGGTAATTTACCGAATTCTTTTGCATTGAAGAAAAATTTGAAGAAAAATCGCCAAGATTGTTTTTCTTCGCGTTATTTACAATATTATAATTCCCACTAATTACTTCGCTTAAATCGTTAATGTCTTTTTGAAGTGTCACACATGATGTATGAAGTGTATTAAATTGCGTGGTATTTTCACTTGTTATATCTTCACCGTTACTAAGATTAATTGCGTTTATGTATGCAAATGCACCTAGTTTATTTAAAAATGCACTTGTATCAGCAACTGTTTGATGGCTTATTGGCAGTGCTGATAAACTATTTGTCGTAAAATTGCATTGATTCCAAATTTCAATGAGCAACCTGCTTTTAATAGTGTCGCTATTGGTTGCGGTTAATTTGCTTAATTTTACCTCTAAGTCATTTACATTTGATACAACGTCATAAAAATTTTGCTCGTACACATTTTCCAAACTAGTTGCAAGTGTGTTTCGTCTGATGATATTTGATACTGCAATAACCGAAAGTACAACTATTGCCAAACTCATAAGTAAAAATAATGTTCTGTTTATTCTCATTTTCATAAATTTTAACTCCTTTATAGTGCAAATCTATGATTACCTATTGTAGTAACCACTTTGCGTGAATAAATCCATTGGCTTTGTGCAGTTTTCGGATTATAGAAGAATAAACAGCCATAAGTAGGATCCCAGCCATTCATAGCATCTTGCGCCGCATTTATTGCAGTTTGACTAGGCGTTAAATTTATCTGTCCATCATTAACCGAGGTAAATGCCCATGGCTGATAAATTACTCCCGATATTGTATTAGGAAAATCAGCATTTGATACTCGGTTAAGAACAACTGCTCCAACAGCAACCATTCCGGTATAAGGCTCGCCTCGCGCCTCTGCATATATACATCTTGCCAGCAGATATAAATTTGAATTTGTAGCGGTGCTGGAAGATGATGATGCGCTTAATGTAATTCCTATTGCAGAAGCAGTTTTAGTTCCAACAATTCCATCAGCAACAAGCCCATTTTTCTTTTGAAAACTTATAACTGCCGATTTTGTTTTACTGCCATAAATTCCATCTACTGAACCAGTGTAGTACCCCCAATTTTTTAATCTTTGCTGAATTACTCTTGTCTCTGCCGTTGTTGGAGCAGCATACAAATCATACTGCCTTCTGTTAATACCATAAAAAGCAACCAGAGCCATAGTTGAAATCAAGCAAAAAATACATATGTACTTTATTACTTTCACAAAAATTTACCTTCCTTTTGAAAATTTTTGTATCAACTCCAATATTTTTGATTTATATACTATTCCAGCCCCAGTATTAACTGAATTTACAAAGCAAAGAGGCGGATATATTACACACCACCAGTTATCGCCTTCTGCCTCTCCCAATTCAACAATAAGTGCTTCATATACCCCCGCATTAAGCGTAAGACTGCTTTCGTATGTACGGGTGGGAAAGTATTCATTTACAAGACTTGCATTCGCTTGGTATCCAAATCCGGCGCTATTTAGCACATTTGTACATATGTTTTCAATATTAACTAAATTTTCGCTAATTCCGGTCGCAACATCTTCTTTATTTTCGCATTTGGCAATTATAGGAGTAAGATACTCTGTTATTTTATCCTTAATTGTAAATTTTATGTTTTGATCAGTAATATTATTTGAATTTGCTCTTATGTGAATTCTAATGTAATCCTCGTTTGTTGAATTCACACTCCACTGCCCGCCAAAGGCGAAAGAACAAATTGTTAAAACGCATAACAAAATACATATAAATGCTTTCATATAAAACTCCTTTTATAAAGTAATTATATCCAGTTAAATAAATTTAAAACACGCAAAATTAAATTGTAGATATAAAAAAACTGCAATGGTGCAGTTTTTTTAAATTAATTATTTACATAATAAATTATTAACTTAATTGTCTATAAACTTTAAGTCGTTGTCCTTCTTGCAAGGGTTCAATAATATCCGGATTTTGCGTGTATATTAAATTAGGGTTAATGCCAGCATATTTTGCAATGTCCCAAACAGTTTGCCCTTTACGCACGATATATATTCCTATTGCATATTCGCTAAGTGGCAGTAAATCGCCTTCTGAAATATCTTTTAATACTGCCTTGCTGTTTTCTGTAAAAAAATATGCATTAATTTTTAGTTCCGCTTCAACGGTAATAAGATTTCCTCGTTTAGTTTTTGCATTAATATCACTTATACCCGCACTTAATTTTATAATATATTTATCCGTAATTTGTGGCATATTTACTTTTATTGAAAAAGGTAATTCAATTTGCACAGCATATTGAGAGTTGTTTTGTTCGTTAAAATATATAACATTTGCATAAGCAATACCCTCTACTATAAAACCTCCGTCATTACAATATGAATTAGCAATTTGCGTACTTGTGCCAGTAACTAATAAGACTTTATCCACAAGCGGTAAAGTATCATCAAGTGTAATCTCGCCTTCAATTTTTTCCTCACAATATTTTGATGCTTCAAATTTTAAATTTGTAAAAGATTCAATATCCATGTTTAGTTTATTTGTAACAGAAAATGCATCAGAAATAACTGAGATTTTTTTTGTTTCATAAGCAAATGCGTTTAAATTTACAATGCATTCAACACTAACGGAACTTTCGGATTCGGCGCTAACTAATGCGGCTGTTATTTTGCTTTCAACTAATTTAACAAATGCACCGACAAAGCATTCGGAAGTAATGTTAGGCGCTTCAATTTCTTGGTTATATTGTAAAACTGTTTCTGTGCTTTGCATTGCAACGGAATCAACAGTTTCTAGGTAGCATACTTTTAAGTATATTTTCCCAATCACTCTTATGCCTCCGTCAAATATTTCTGTATTTTCAACAAAAGCCTCGCCACTTACCGATATAACAGAGTATATATTATGTTTAATTTCAATATCACTATTTATTGTAAAAGTATTATTAGTTCCACTGTTTAAAGTGCAAATTTCTAACAATTCTGATTTAGTTATCAAATCAGGCGAAGTTTTTTCAATAAATTTAACTTGTTCTGAAAGAATTCCTTCTAATTCAACTTCAATAACGGCGGCAAGTTTAATTTCATCAGGACTGACACTTATGGTATTGGTATCCACAACGCTACACTTTGAATAAGCGCGAACAGAGGGTGTAATGCGCTTATCGGAAATTTTATCATCAAATTCGGCCACATACTCAACACACACGGTTTGCCCAGTTACTGTGCAGTATACCGCTTTAAATATTGCCTTGCCACTGTATCTAGCCTCTCCAATCATACATTCCACACTGTAAATGTGTGCATGTACGGAAGCAGACAGAACTTTTGCAATCTCATTTCCTGCCTCTGCATGAAGTTTGCATTCTAATGCCGTTTGCCCTGTTCCAACCAATTTTAAAGAATCCAGTGCTAATTCGCTGTAAAATTTTTCTAGCGTCATTTTATACTCCCCCTATGAAATACTCATTAATATTGTATAGGGGGATATTTATAAATATGCCTAATATTTTATAAAACAAAGTAAAATTTAAGTTGCATCAATTACAATTTTAACATCGCCACATAACACATCAGAATAAGAATAAGAAAGAGTTTCGACAGAACTAGGCGAATTTATGCGTACAACAAATACACAAGGATATGTGCTTTCAATTATACCAGTATATCTAACATATCTTTTTCGTCCTTGATTTATTTGCATTTTAATATTTTTGCCTTTAAGTTCATTTATTTTTTGTTTTACAATATCTAAATCTAAACCCGCTTTACGCATTTTACCACCCAGTATCCTTTATTAGATATTATTAACATTTTTACCATAAATATGCAAAAAGCCTGCCCCAAATATGAGCAGACAGTTATTTAAAATTAAAAAAATTATCTTCTGTCCTCTTCCATTGAACATTCTTTTCTGTTCCAATTCTTATACATATCTTCATCTTCAATTTCAATGCCTGAGAAAGTTTCATTTTTAATAATTTCAGTACTTTCAATGTTTTCCATATAATCTTCGGGCATATCTTCAAATTTTATATATGGGTCATTAAAGAAATCGGGTTTTGTTGCCATAATTCTTCCTCCTAGTAAACATATATTATTATACTACGAGTTTATTGTTTTGTTGCGATTAATGTAGAATTTTTATTTTTTGATGCACATTTTTTTCAACTTCATCATCATCTTCATTATCTTCTTCATTATCTTCTTCATTATAATCTAAGTCGTCATCATCTGGGTCATCATCATCTAAATCTTCATCATCAAAGTCAATATTATCTAAATTATCATCTTCTTCGGTTTCAACCTGATCATCAACTTCGGATTCCAGCGCCACCTCATGTTCTGATTCGGCATCACTCTCAATTGTTTCTTCATCTAAATCATCGGTGATAAATTCTAGTTCTTCATCAATTTCGTCGCCTTCAAAAAATTTTTCATCTTCTACTTCATCAATATGCTCTTCTTCAAGTTCTTCTTCCGGCTCTTCTTCAAAACTAGATTTTACACTTGCAATACGTTTCTTTTTAGGTTTAGGTATATCCTCTTCTTCAAGGCTATCACTCTCGCTTAAACATTCTGCGCACATGGTTTCGCCAGGTTGAATATAATTAATTTTACATATAGGGCATACTTCTAGTTCAAGTTCTTCATCATCTTTATTAGAAGTTCCTAACGCTTTCATTTCTTTTTTGCAGACATCACAAAATTTATCTTTCTTTAAAATATAATTGAGTTCACAACGCGGGCATTTGATATAGTTAAATACTTTGCTCATAGGTTTACTCCTGTTAAATTGTTATAAAGCGAAGATTGTAATTTTCGATTTATATTATAGATATAATTTATACAAAAGTAAACCATTTTGTTCAATATTTTTATAAATAAGTCCATATATTATGTAAAACTGAATTTACGCCCCTTCTATAAGCATTTTATCAGCAACTAGTGCAATAAACTCTCCATTTGTTGGCTTATCGTTACTGCCATAAACTCTAACTCCAAATAAAGCATTTATATTCTCTATTTTTCCTCTATTCCAAGCAACTTCAATTGCGTGCCTAATTGCTCGTTCTACTTTGCTTGCACTGGTTTCGTACTTGTCTGCTATTGATGGATAAAGTTTTTTTGTAATGCAATTAATAATGTCCGGCGTGTCTATTGTCATTTTTATGGCTTCACGCAAAAACTGATAGCCTTTAATGTGTGCAGGAATGCCTACTGTCATAAATATCATACTAATTTTTTCTTCAAGTGCGCGACTTCGCGTATTTTTTGGTTGCATAATATCTACTCGTGCCGAACGATTAAGTGTATTGGCAAATTCATAAACCGGTGTTGCCTTACCACAATAATTATAAACATCTAATAATCTTGATTTTAAATTGTCCATATCAAACGGTTTCATCATATAATACGAAACTCCAAGCGATAATGCTTTACTAATAAAAGTTTCTTGACTTAGCGAACTTAATATAATAATCTTTAAATTTTTATAATATTCCTCGGTACTAGCACTAATTTGTTCTAATAGTGCAAACCCATCAATATTACGCAGTAATATATCCATAATTATAACATTTGGTGTTTTTTCCTTAATAGCATTTAATGCTTCAAGTCCATCTGATACCGCCCCCACGACTTCAATGTTTTCCTGATTTTTAAAATAATCTGACATAGATTTTAATATTTGTTGATTATCATCAACTATTAATAATCTTATATCATCTTTCTGTTCTGGTTGCATATTTTTCCCCTCCGATAAAAATTTAACCTTTACTTGTGTGCCATATGACAATGTTAGCACAGTGAATTAGCGATTTCAAACACTTATAATTAAATTAAATAAATAATCATAAGTTTTTTTGTTCTTAGTGTTATAATTTTGTCGAATTTGTTTAGATTATTTCCATTATACAAAAAATACCGCCTAAAAACGATTTATTCTGCGGGTTTTTGTAATATTACATACTCAAAATAAGATTTGTATAATTAATGCACAAAAAAAGACAGATGTTGTTCCATCTTAATAAAAATATAAATCTACTGCTAACCTTTGTTAAATTATTTTAAATTTACTTATTCTTCTTCATCTTCTTCTATTGGTTCATCGCCATCTTCATAAACGCCTACAAGATAGCATGGTTTAGCACCTTCGGTGTCAATATCAAATAAATCTGTTCTAAATAAATAATACGTGGTATCACCGTATGTGCCTACAACCTCTTTATAAAAGTAAAAATATTGTCCCGTGCTCCCACAAATATCACCCGCAACATTAATAGAAAGTTTTGCGGAATCATTTGTGCCTAATAAACTAATTACAACATCAGCATTATCGACTGACATATAAAATAATTCATCAGCATCGGTATAAACAATATACCCGCCCGAAATAGCAAGCACTTTTATATCTGTATCCGTACCTAGTAATGTAATATCGGTACCTCTGCCATTTGTGGTTTCATTTTCATCTTTAACATACTTTAAATTACCATCTGCATCTGTAACCAATAAACCACTATATGAGCCCGATGCATAGGGCATAGGAACAACTGTTGTATATTCTAAATTTGTGCGTTGAGTTACATTATTATTATCAACATTTACAAGGTTGTTAGTTAGCATTTTGCTTTCATAAATTTTGGCAATTTGTTCTACATTATTTTTACGAGTATAGTAAAGCCTAGAATTTTTAACAGTGATAAAATCATAGGTGTTTGAACCATCAATACATAAAACTGTTTGGCTGTTTGTTCCTAACTTTGCTTTAACTGCTACATTACCATTTGAAACAGATAAATTGTCAGAATCTAATATATCTCTCGTATAGTATAAATAAGTATTGATATCATCTATCGTTTCATTTGCTCTATAATTAGTTAATTCCGGAAAAGCAACACTAGTGACGTTTGTTGCAAGAGTTACGGGTGAACCAATTTTTTTACCAACATTTATAGTAACAAGATTTGCGCCTTCATAAACTGCAAGTGTAATGCCGGCACTAGTACTATAAAATGCAAATTCTATGTTTTCAAATTCGCCACTTGTATATATTTTTTCGTTATCAGAACCATCAAGTTTTATTCTATAAAAATCTATCAGATCAGTCCTTAAATCGCCCTCTTTATCGCGTTGATTATTTGGAGTTGCATAATAAAGATAATTGCCAAATATATATATCCCTGTGTTTTCAAATCCTGCAACTTTTGATACTACTTGGTAGGTATTCAATATATTTCCATCATCATCATAATCAATTGAACCATCAGCATTAAGCGTAGTGCGGTATATTGCACTATTAATAGTGCTATCATTACGATTATCAGAATAAGTTAAAGCCAAGTTAGAAACATAGCCGTTAACATAATAAAGGTATTCACCTTTTTGTACGACCATTCCCCCATTTCCGTATACGGTATCGGTAGTATTAGGACCTATTGAAAGCGGATTATTACCACAACCAAATAGCGAAACCATACACATTATACACACAGAAATTATAGCAATAAGTTTATATTTCATTTAAAGCTCCAAAAAAAATTATTGACTTTTAAAAAATCTTATATAAATATAACACTAATTATTGTAAAGGTCAAACATTTTATTCTGCTTGTTTGTTTATTCCACTTGACTTATTGTAGAAATCATTATATCTAATTAATTATTATTTTTATATTTATTTTATACTCCTAACATTGTATTATACGGCATATATTGTAATGTTAATCAAAAAATGGAGAATTTAAGAAAATGCAAAAATTTGGTCCATATAATTTTGTTAAATTTAATAATAAAACTACCGCAGACGAAAACAGCGGGCAAAATGCTATTGCTGATCTTTTAAATACGCTCGGACAAAATAGCAATACCGAAAATAATACAAATCAAAATTCAGCAGGCGAGCCAACTGAACCATTGACAGAAAATAAAATATGTGATAATGATGAGGAATTTGTAACTCCTAAAAAAAGTACGCATTTTATCAGCGACCAAAAAAAGTTATTAACAGCTATTAAACCTAATGATAAAATAGCCCCAAAACCAAATTTTCATTTATGGGAATAAAATTATTTTGGGGCGTTAGCAACTAGTCACTCTTCTCTACATTTAACTTGCCTCTGGCGAATTAAATGCAACCCCATCACCACTATCAGCATCTTGATACATAATAAAGTAACCTTTACCATTAGGTTCCATTACATTAATTGGAAACCATTGAGAAATTCCTTTAAGTTCATCAGGTTGATTACCGGCAACTTCACTTGGCACAGCATAAGCAATATACTTTATTTTATCTTCTTGATAAAGTAGTCCTATTGCATAATAATCACCTTTTCCTTCATAATCAACTTTGACCCATTTTGAATTTGGTAATAGTTCTTGCAAAATAGTTTCCGGCGGGTATTTTTCAAATAATGTATCTATTTGTAGTGATATAATATTAAAAAAATTTGTTTTGTTTTCGTTTGGAGTGTCTACTTTTTCTTTAAATTTTTCTTTTGCCTGCTTATCTCGTTCTTGTTTGCCTGTAATTTTTACTCCGTTGTAAAAATTTTCTTTATAAATACATTCTTCACATTTTGCAGATGCTTCACAGACTTTTGTCTCACTAAATATTATTTCTTCTAATTTTTTAGAATCTCTAAACAAAATATCATCTTTGGGATATTTTTCAAATTCATTATCTATTATTTTATCAATATCTTCTTGGCTATCAAACTCATCATTCTCTACTGATATAGGGTGAGCAATATTAGTTGTTACAATTTTATTTTTTTGAATACCTGTACCAAGCGTAGCAAAAGAACTTTCTGCCTGTGAAATTTCGGTTTTAAATTCTTGTAGTAATTTTTCAAAATCTTTTTCGGGAGATGAATTACTATCTGCACTACCCCATATTAAAGGTTCAACGGCATCACCTAAAACTGATACAAATACGGCGGTAAGTTTTCCATCTAAATTTATATTTTTATCAAGATTAAAATTAAATATTGAATTCGTATTTGGAATAATGGTTATTTTATATTTGTTACCTATACTATCCGTAATCGCAAGCATATACTTATGCTCAGTTTGCTCGGTGAAATTATAGAGCCTTAAACTTGCATTAATTGTTAATGCAGTTTTTTCTATAATTAACACGCCTTTTAAATCATCATCACGTGCGGGAGAAAACGCATTTTTTGCGGGTGATAATATAATAATTTTTTTTGTATATTTTATCACTGTTAGCCTCCTAAATATATTATATTTTGTTTTTTAATTAGACCAAAACAAATAAAAATCTAATTTTGTCTTAATATAAAGTATTATGCAAAAATTTGCATATCAATAATAAATATATAACTAATGTCGCTAAATATGTGCGTACTAAAACAAAAACAGTAATTTTTGTTACTGTTTTTGTTTAGTTAAAATTAATATTTTTTATAATTATCTTTTATACTTTGCATTATTCTTTGGGCAGATTTTATATACTCTTGTCTATTTTTCCAAGTATCAATTGGATTTAACAAACTTGTCCACTCTTTATAACTTTTGGGAATACTTAAATTAAAATACGGTTCTTTAATATATTCTACCTTATCTATATCTCCATTTATTGCACCATCTACAAGTGAACGAGTGCAAGCAAGCGGAATACGCTGACCAATACCAAATGGTCCACCGTACCAACCAGTATTAACTAGGTAAACATTGATATTATGTTTTTTTATTTTTTGTAATAAAATTTTTACGTAAATTTTTGGTTTTAGTGGCATAAATGGCTCGCCAAAACAAGCAGAAAATACCGCTTGTGGAGTTACAATATTATTTTCCGTACCTGCCAATTTACTTGTATAACCAGATAAAAAATAAAATTCAATTTGTTCTTTATCCAGTTTTGATATTGGTGGAAATACGCCTTCGGCATCTGCACTTAAAAAGAAAATGTCAGTTGGTAGTCCGCTGGTTTTATTTGGCATAGAACGCTGAACATTTTTAAGTGGATAGATGGCACGCGTGTTTTCTGTAATTTCTGCTGACAAAAATTTGGGCACTCCATCTACAATAGGCACATTTTCTAACATAGCGCCTTTTTTTATTGCATTATAAATTTGAGGCTCCTTTTCTGGTTTTAGTCCTATACATTTTGCATAGCAACCATTTTCAATATTGATTACATTTTTATCAGTCATAATATGTTCATCATCACCTACTAACCGGCGACTATCGCTTGTACTCAATGTAGTTTTTCCTGTACCGCTAAGCCCAAAAAATAATGCAGTATTTTTTCCATTATTGTCACAGTTTGCCGAGCAGTGCATTGTAAGTATTTCATTTTTTGGCAAATAGTAATTTAATATTGCAAAAATTGATTTTTTAATTTCACAAGTATAGCCTGTGCCTGCAATATAGACCGAACGCGCTTTCAAATCTATTAATATAATCGCTTCACTGTTAATATCTAATGCCTTATAATTAAGTTTTAATGTTGATGCACAAACCACATTAATATACGGGGTGAATTTTTGTAAATTTTTATTTTTCTTTTCTAGCATAATGTCGCAAAACATTGCTTGCGTTGCTTTATCTGTGCAAACACGCACACTTTTTGTTACTTTTTCGGCACCTATAAATCCTTCAAATATATAATGTTCTACGCCCATTAAATATTTAACAATAATGCCTTTAACTTCTTGTGCTTTATCTTTTGAAATGGGCTGGTTATATTCGCCCCAATTAATACTCTTCTTGTTTAAAATATTTTGAACAATATATCGGTCATTAGGTGAGCGTGAAGTTCTATTACCCGTGTATGCGGTAAGTATATCTAAATTTGTTTTTTTTACATTTTCGGTTTGTAATGCGATTTTTTCTAATTGTTCAAAACTTAAATTTATATTTTCTTTCATAATTATCCTACCTTATACTATTTTCTTTTGAATGACCACATTTGCAAGTTTAATAAAGTTTTCTACTGTTAAGACTTCCCCTCTAATATTTTCAGGCAAACCGCAATCTGTAATAATTTCTTTTGCAAGGGATTTTGATATTTTTAAACCCATGCACAAATTGTTTTGTAAAGTTTTTCTTCTCATTGCAAAGGCGGAATGAACACACATACTATATATCTTAGGATTTGTCATTTTTTCATAATTTGAATTTTTTGTTAATGCTACTATTGCAGAATCAACATTAGGCCTTGGGTAAAACATATCTTTATTTACAATTCGTTTTATTTTTGCTGTGGCATAAAATTGTACTATGGCACTTAATATGCCATATTCTTTCGTGTTTGATTTTGCAACAATACGCTCTGCAACTTCTTTTTGTACCATAACCACAATAGTATTAACATTATTTATATCTTCTAAAAACTTAAAAATAAGCGGGGTTGTAATATAGTATGGCAAATTTGCCACAATTTTATATGGTTCGTTAAATTTTTTATAAATCGCTTGATTGTTTTCTTTAAGCACATCTTTATAAATAATTTCTAAATTTTTGTATTTGTTAAGTTTTTGATTTAAAATTGTTTCTAATGTTTTGTCTATTTCATAACTAATTACCATTTTGGCATTATTGCATAAAACTTCTGTGAGTGTCCCTGCACCAGCGCCAATTTCTAGCACACAATCATTAGGATTAATTTTGGCATCAGAAACAATCGCTTCTAACAAATTAGTATCAGTAATAAAATTTTGTCCTAGCGATTTACTAAAACTATGTTCATTAATTAAGTCTTTTGCATTATTCATATTTTGATATTACCACACTTAATTTTTAAAATCTATTTATTTGAAAGTTTTTTAAAAATACTTTCTGCGTTTTTTACAGTATTTTCATATATTGTTTCTTTACTTAAATTTTTAATTTCTGCAATTTTATTTGCAACATACAAAGTGTTTTTTGGCTGATTTAAAGTGCCTCTAAAAGGTTCCGGCGAAAGATATGGCGAGTCGGTTTCGGTTAAAATTCTATCAAGTGGCACGAAAGAAACAACATCTATTAGTCCTCTCGCATTTTTAAATGTTAGCGGTCCTGCAAATGAGATATAACCGCCCATATCAAGTAAAATTTTAGCACTTTCTATACTGCCGGAGTAACAATGTGCAACAAAACCGCTATTTAAATATTGTTCGTTTTCTTTTAAAATATCAATCATATCAGTCATTGCATCTCTTATATGAAGAATTAATGGTAATTTAACTTTATCGGCAAGTTTTATTTGTGATATAAAAACGGCTTTTTGTAAATCTTTATCAAAATTGTCATAGTGATAGTCAAGCCCGATTTCACCAATGGCAACAACTTTTTTATTAATAGCATTTGTAAGTATATATTCCTGTTCTTTATTTGAATAATTTTTGCATAATTCTGGGTGTACTCCTAAGGCACAATATATTTTTTCATAATTATTTGCAATCTCTATATTATTTTGCATTGATTTATAATCAAAACTAACAGTAATAATATTTTTTAATCCATCAGCAACCATATTGCTGATTATATCTTTATAATTTATTTGCCCATTAGCCCCACTGTCTGAATAAAAATTTTCTTCACATAAATGTGCATGCGTATCAATTATCATAAGTTTTTCCTTTTAAATTTAACCAATATTAACATAAAATTTCCTATATGTAAAGTTAACATAATGCGATACTAAAATACATAAGTATTTATGGGTGATTATTTGAATAAAATATGGATTTTTTTAATTGTAGTAAGCATAACAATACTTATTTTTAAATCGCCCGAAAATGTTTTTTCTGGTATACTTACCGCTACTCAAAGCGCCCTAAATCTTTCACTTACTTTGTGTGGAATATACTCTGTGTGGCTAGGACTATTAAAAATTGTTGAGCAAAGTGGATTAAACCAAAAACTTGCTAAGTTATTTAAACCTTTAATTAGAAAACTTTTTGATTGCCCAGATGATAAAACAGCAAGTTTAATCGCACTTAACATATCATCAAATATGCTAGGAATAGGTAACGCAAGCACAGTAATGGGAATAAAAGCAATGAAAGGTTTAGACAAAGGCGCAGAGATAGCAAATCGCGCAATGATTATGCTAATAGTAATAAATGCAACTTCAATTCAATTATTACCAACAACGATAATTGGTATGCGGTCTGCACTAAACAGTGTCAATCCAACAGATATAATTTTGCCTTCAATAATTGCAACTATGGTTTCAACTTTTTCGGGAATTATTTTGGTATTTTTGATTTCAAAATTAATAAATCGATTAAAAAAAACAAAAACAAAAGGTAATTTATGAGTGCATATATTATTCCTATAATAATAATTTTACTTGTTGTATATGCGGCTTACAAAAAAGTAAATGTATATCAAAGTTTTGTATCGGGTGCCAAAGAAGCTATACCGCTTGTAATAAACACTTTTCCATATATTGCCGCTGTATTAATAGCGGTAGAACTATTTAAAATAAGCGGATTGTATGAAATTATTGCAACCTTAACTAGCCCAGTACTAAAAGTTTTCGGGATACCTATCGAACTTACCGAACTAATTATTTTACGCCCATTTACAGGTAGCGGAAGTCTAGCAATATTAAATGAAATATATGTAATGTATGGCGTAGATAGTTATATATCACGCGTGGCATCGGCTATAATGGGCAGCAGTGAAACTGTGTTTTATGTAACCGCTGTATATTTTTCTGCTACAAATGTTAAAAAAACATTATATGCAATTCCAGTTGCCCTGTTTGGTTGTTTTTTAGGTACAATTACTGCATCATTAATATGCTTGATTATTTGATACGAATATTATGCAGTAAATAGCATAAATATGCAAAACAACATCAAAGAAACAGTAAAAATACTAATTTTATTTTAATTTAATTATTTAAAAAAGTTAATTGGTTTATGTCATCTGTGGGCGGTGCTTTATCTTTAATTTTTTTTGTTGTTTTATGCTTTTTAGCTACTGACTGCTGATTGTACATATCCCTTACTTGCGTTGTGTAAGTGCCATCGTCATTGTTCATAATTAGCGGAGGCATAATATTTATACCTTTTCCGCCACCTTTAATTGCCTCTATAAGTACAAGTCTAGCAGGTTTATCGGTTTGTGGGTGCGTAAATATTAAAGTTTTTGGCTCAATAAAACTTTGTCTTAATGTTATAAGAATGTCAGTAAGCCTTTCAGCTAAATGCACCATATAAAAACGCCCACCAAACTTTAAAAGTCGATTTGCACTTTTTATAACATCATCAAGATTTGCTTTTATTTCGTGCTTACAAATTGCAATTTCTTCTTCTTCACTTATTTTGCAATCGCCAAGTTTTTTATATGGGGGATTGCAAACCGCTACATCACAACTACCAATACCCAAACTTTCATGTGCTTGTTGCATAGGCATATTCATAATAGTAATTTTACTATCTAAATTATTCATAGTAACACTACGACTTGCCATATCTGCTAAGTAATTTTGTATTTCAATACCATAAACTTGCTTGCACTCAGATTTTACGGCAAGTAAAAGTGCTATTACCCCACTACCCGTGCCTAAATCCGCTACAACTTCGCCACGCTTAACAGTAGTATAGTTGGCTAGCAAAACTGCATCTGATGTAAAACAATATTTATTCGGGTGCTGAATAATTTTTAAATCCTTAATTTGTAAATCATCAATACGTTCATTATCTTTTAAAAACTCATTCATATTTCGCCTTTTATTATTGATATTTGGCAGTGTCTGTATCAGGTAAAACATCTAATTTATCATCTAGTATTTCTTCTGCTTGCATTTTTTCTTTTGCGTTAATATCGGACAGAGAAAATTCTTTAAATGAAACGCTATCATCATCGGCAACAATTCTTACAGTTACAATCTTTTTAAGTAAATTGTTATACGCTACTGTGCCAGTTCCTTCTGGCGTTTCTACAATAGAATTTATTTTTGGCATTTCTTTAAATACTTCTATATAATACGGATTTTCATATTCAAGACAACACATTAACCTACCGCAAAGTCCGCTAATTTTTTGTGGATTTAATGGCAAACCTTGTACTTTTGCCATTTTTACAGATACGCGTTCAAACTCTTCTAAATGGGTAATGCAACAACACTCTCTGCCACAAGGACCATAACCACCTAAAATTCGGGCTTCATCTCTAATTCCTACCTGTCTTAATTCTATACGCATTTTAAACTGCATCGCCAAATCTTTAACTAATTCTCTAAAATCCACACGGTCATCTGCACTAAAACTAAATATAACTTTACTGCCATCTAGTGTAAATTCGGCATCTAGTAATTTCATTTTTAGATCGTGATTTTTAATTTTTAAATTTGCTTGCTCTATTGCTTCTCCGCGTTTAGCAAGATTATCTTTAAATGCTTGCAAATCTTTTGCATCGGCAATTCTAATAATCGGTTTAAGTTGTTCAGGAGTGGATTCCATTTCTTTATTTGCAAACACTATTTCGCCCATTTCTATACCGCGTTGGGTTTCAACAACAACACGGTCGCTCACTTTTAACAATAGGTTAACTGGGTCAAAATAATATATTTTACATGCTGAATTAAATTTAACTCCTACTACTTTTGCCATTTATATTTTTCCTCCAAAATACTCATTAAAATCATATCGGTTACTGCGGTAATATTACAGTTTACACTTAAATTTTTTTGAACGACCACAATTATATCAATAATGTGTAATAGTGCTTGATTACTGAAATTTTCTGCAACATTTTTTAACTGCTTGCTTTCGCTGAATTGTAAAACAGATTGCGTGGCACTTGAATTAATAAGCAACATATCCCGTACAATTAAAAGCATAAAATTGATAATTTCATTAAAGTTCTCTTTGCTATTAATTATAGTACTGCTGTATTTTAAAACATCAGCACTTTTTTTCATATTAGTAAATAAGTCAAGAACAAAATCATAAATTTTAAGTAGATTTTCTTGTTCGTAAAGTTCTAAGGCCCTGCCTAATTTCCCTTCACATAAGTCGGCACATTTTAAAATTTTTTGTAAGTTCTCTGCGCCATACTTAATTTTTAGTATATCACAAATTGATTGTTTATCCAACAATTCTATATTTGTTTTATTGCATCTTGAAGTAACGGTGCTCAAAATTTTAGATGGGTTTTGCACATTTAAAATAATAAACACATTTTTTGGTGGCTCTTCCAGTGTTTTTAAAAGTTTGTTTTGTGCTTGTGTGTTTGTTGTATCCGCATTTTGTATTATGTAAACTTTATTATTTGATTCTAATGGTTTTATATTTACAGTGTTTACAATTTTAAAAATATCATCAACCATAATTCCTTTTTGATTATCAATAACCATAACATCGGGGTGACAACCTGATTGCACCTTTTTATAACTAATAGATTTGCAATCTATATCGCTTGATACAATAAGCGTTGCAAGCAACTTAGAAAATTCAAATAATAAAAAACTGTCACTGTAAACAAGCATATGAGCATGCATAAACCTTTTGTTAAGGAAACTATTTTTTAACTGACAAAATTGTTTGGTATTAGTAATGTAATCTGCTATCAAAAACATTAATCTCCTAATATATTTCGTTTTTTAAGAATATTAATAATTTCTAGGGATATTTCTAGTGGTGCCCTTTTATATGCAGGAATGACCACTATTCGTTTTTTATTGTGCTTAATTAATTCTTTATAACCAGCGTAAACTTTTTCGTGGAATTCTATACCTGTTTGTTCTAATCTATCATCTTTATCGGGTGCACCCTTTTGCAAAAATGCATCAGTTGGCGTAATATCTAAAAAAAATGTAACATCTGGAATTAATTTAAAAGTAGAAAATTTATTAATATTGTTAATATCTGACAATTTTACACCTCTTGCATAACCTTGATATGCGTATGTCGAATCAAAATATCTATCACAAATAACAATTTTGCCTTCATTTAGAGCGGGTAAAATTTTTTCATAGGTATGCTGTGCCCTTGCTGCCGCAAAAAGCAGAATTTCGGTTTCATTAATCATACTTTGATTTTTCATATCTTTAATAAGCACTCTAATATTTTCGCTTACCACATTTCCGCCTGGCTCACGCGTTAATATATAAGGAATATATTTTTTTTCTAAATATTCAGATAGAAGTTTTGTTTGTGTGCTTTTGCCACTTCCCTCACAACCTTCAAAGGTAATAAAAAAACCTTTCATTTTGCGCCTCTTTTATTTCACATTTCTTCTTTATTATTTTAGACTATTTAACCATTAAAGTAAAGTAAAACTAACAAAACCGCAAATGCGGTCTTGTAGATATCTTTATTAAACCAAAATTACATATCTATTTAACAGACACAACTTTCAATTTTGTAATTCCACCCGGTGTTTTTACGCTAACAATATCGCCACGCTTAGCACCAATAAGAGATTTGCCAACTGGTGAATCATTACTTATTTTGCCAAGTTTTGGATCGGCCTCAGTAGAACCAACTATTGTATATTCGGTTTCATCTTCATATTCCATATCAAAAATTTTAACTATTGAACCTAAGTTAATAATATCTGTACCTGTTTTAGCCTTAGTGATTATTTGAGCAGTTCTTATTTTTTCTTCAAGTTCTGCAATTTCCACTTCAACACTCGCCTGCTCTTCACGCGCAATATGATATTCTGCATTTTCACTTAAATCGCCTAAATCACGGGCAGAACTTACTTTTTCTACAACTTCAAGTCTTTTTTCAACTTTAAGATATTGTAGCCTTTCTTTGATTTGATTATAGCCTTCTTGTGTTAAAAAAGTATGGTTAGCGGTTTGCATAATGTCCTCCTCGTGACCGATCTTGAATTTAATAATAAACAAGCAACCACCATAAGTACTAGTGATGGCAATTTACTGCACAAATAGTGCAAAAAAATTCTGCCTTGTTATTTGTCGGTCTAAATATTTTAATTATAAAAGTTATACACTTAATCATTATTTATGTTACAATATTATAAAAAGTGAATGTTTAGCGATTATTCAAAAATTTCATATGAAAAATATTGTACCTAATAATGAAATTGCGGTTACCCGCAAAACTATAATTTAAATTCACTTGCCAGAAAATTTTATTTAATAGTTGCTATATATTAGCATCACTATTCAAATATGTCAATCAAATAAATATAATTTCGTGCAAAATTAAAAAAAGTGAAAGAGGTGAATACATATGGTAAGAATATGGGCAAAAACTATGAAAAATGAAAAAATCACTCGTAGTATTATATATGAAAACACAGAAAAATATACGGAGGAAAACTTTTTTAATTATATAACAAAAATTTGCCATACATTTGATATACCAACTCCTATTATCCTTAAATCACACAAGTCAAACTTTGAAAATTTTAATATTTGCAAATTTATTTCTCGTGATTTTATAGAAACAATAGATTTTGATGTGTTAATAATAGAAAACGCACAATAAAAAGTAAAAAAACCTATTTTTAAAAATATAGCACTCCATAGTATTTTTTTTTAATGAATGATAATACTAAATATATCAAAACTGAAAAGGAGTGTTGTAAATGGCAAATTTATTTTCTATGATTTTTGTTTTACTTGGTGCAATAAACTGGTTTTTAGTAGGAGCATTTAAATATGACTTCGTCGCATGGCTATTTGGAGGTGCTGCTACTATACTTGCACGAATAGTTTACATTCTTGTGGGTATTTCTGGTTTGTGGTTAATTTATGCTTTGGTTGCAAGAAGAGGTGTAATTAACTGCTCAGCAGAACCCAGTGTAGAAGTAATTAAAAAATAACGAATACAATAATCAAAAAAGCAAAAGGAATGCAACTTACATGCCTTTTGTTTTTGTTATAAAAAATCATATATCAAATTTATTGTATAAATCAATGTCAAAATTTGATGGATATGTGAGAGATTTTTCTATATCACAATCAAAAATCCTATTATTTTGTGTGCCTATTGCAATTCCAAATTTATTTTTTAAACAAAGTTCTATGGCATGTATGCCATAACTCCAACCCAAAATTGTATCATAAGCGGTGGGGCTAGCACCACGTTGAACAAATCCAATAATTTGAGAACGGGCTTCAAGTTTACACACATTTCGCAATTTATTTAATAGTTCATCATAATACGGATAATAATCGTGTACTATAATAACAGGCGAGTTATTTCCTTTTGCTTTTACAGCATTAACCTTTTTACAAATATTATCTGCTGTAATTGGTTTTTCCGGCACCGCTACGATATCGGCCCCGCTTGCTATTGCCACATTTAATGCGATGTTGCCGGAATGTCTACCCATAACTTCTGCAACAAATACGCGGTCAAATGAACGCATAGATTCAGATGCCGCTTTAATATTTTCGGTTGCTGCATTATAGGCAGTATCAAATCCCAATGAAGTTTCCGAATAATTAATGTCGTTATCTATTGTTCCAGGTATGCCGATAACATTTATTCCTAATTTTTTTAATTCAATTAAACCGCGGTAAGTCCCATCACCACCTATTCCAATTAAATAATTAATATTATGGTTTTTTAATATTTCAACTGCTTTTTTTTGTATTTCCGGTTTAAAAAAATCATGATAACGAGAAGTTTTAATAAATGTGCCTGCTCTATGCATATTATCTTTGACCATTTCGGGTGTTAATTCAATAAAATCTTCCGCTATAAGTCCTTTATAACCGCTTCTAATTGCCAAAATCTTCATATCATTTTTAAATGCATAGTCAACTATGCCCTTAATACAAGCATTCATTCCCGGTGCATCGCCACCACTTGTAAATACTGCTACTGTATTGTTTTTCATAATATATTCCCCCATTTTTATTTTAATAAAATACAATCTTCATCAAGCACGCTTAATAATTCATTGATTAACAAAGTAGAAGCATTAACTCTTTCATTAAGTTTGAAACCTTTATTTGTACTTGTACAACGCACAACAACGGGTGTAGTTCCGGGATAATCATTAAGAATTTCCTGAATTGTTTCACATAGTTTAAAATCTTTTAAAGAATATTTTAAAAATAATGTTTTTGCTTTATTATTTTCACTAATATAGCTTTGTGGCATCGCTTGTTGCGTAGTTAAAGCGTTTTCATTGTTCCATTCTTTTATGTTTTCTACAACAACAACGGGAGTGTCGCCAGTTCGTAAAAATATTTTGCCTTCTACTGATATTAAATTATCAACAAACATTTTGTTTTTAAATTTTTCATAAGTAGATGGGAATAGCATAATATTTATATTACCTTCTAAATCTTCTATTTTACCAAACCCCATTTCTCTATTGCCCTTTTTGGTTATGGTTTTTTTAAATTCGGTAATTATGCCACCGCATGTAACTGGCATTTCATTTTTTATTTCAGGATATTCCTCTTCTAATGACATTCCTTCTCCGTTATAATCATCGCCAAGTGAAGAAACCATCATCTCAGCGGTAAGTGTATAATCCTTAAACTTATCTAAATAATCATCAAGTGGGTGTCCTGAAATATAAACCCCGACAACTTCTTTTTCGTATTTTAACTTATCTTTTTCACTGTATT
>Ga0172381_10001241_pt1 | contig 30430 bp, 29 predicted proteins | sample Leawel6488metaG_FD_119754 | JGI IMG/M metagenome (GOLD analysis project Ga0172381, IMG submission 119754) | Leachate microbial communities from a municipal landfill in Southern Ontario, Canada - Leachate well 64-88 metaG | ecosystem: Engineered > Solid waste > Landfill > Unclassified | place... | reverse complement strand
TAAATGGAACGTTGAAGATATTAGAAGGAGGAGCTTCAGCTTCAAAGTATACAATATTCCAAGGTGGCGATCAGTCAGTGGACATCACATATACATTACCAACGGGGTATCCTGCATCAAGTGGATATGTGTTGAGTTCAACTGATGCCGGAGTAATGAGCTGGGTTGCTCAGAGCGGAGGTACTACAGTATCATTTGGTACTGATAACCAAGTACCTTATACAAACTCAGGCGGAGATGATTTTGATTATTCTTCCAATTTTACATTTGACGGCAACACACTTGGAGTTTTATCAACATCTGCAGCGCAGTTAAAGCTAAGCTACGACGGATCAAATTATTCTGCATTCACGGTGGACAATGCAGGGACTTTGACTATTGCTCAAACAGGAACAACAGGAGACATTGTTTTAGATGCCAATGGATCTGGGGATCCAAATGTATTGTCTGATTCGGGGAATTTGATTTTAGGAGGCAGTGGAAACACTTACAATGAAAATCTTATCTTTGATTTTGAACCGGCAACAGACACACAGACAGTGGCCGTTTCATCTGGCACAGGAGTAACCGGCCTTACGTGGACAGGCACCTTAGCTCTTGGAGCTGCTTCGGGCACTACAGGCAAATTATCTTTTAACGGGACGACATCAGGAGTAGTTGGCATAACAACAGCAGCCGAGGCAGGGACGTACACATTAACGCTACCAACGACAGACGGAGATAATGGCCAAGTGCTTACCACAAATGGTTCTGGTGTATTGAGCTGGGGGGCTGGCGGAGCTGGCGTGTGGACATACACAGGCGCATCCTTATACAATTTATATGCCACAGACGCAGGCAACGGAAGTATAGCAGGCATACACAACATTCTTGCAGGCTACCAATCAGGAGACAGCATAACAACTGGCTCTGGGAATTTGGCTCTTGGTTATCAAGCGGGAACTGCCATAGCTACCGGAAGTTACGACGTTTTTCTAGGTTACCAATCAGGAGTTGCTACCACTGCTTCAGATAATATAGGTATTGGTTACAGGGCTTTGTATACGCAAACCTCAAGCGGATCAAATATAGCCATTGGTAATAGCGCTTTGTACACCGCTAATAGCGGAGCTCTGCTGAATAACGCAATAGGTATTGACGCTGGCTATAGTTTGACCACAGGAGACTACAATACCTTGATGGGCTATCAAGCTATGTACTATAACCAGACTGGCAGTAATAATACCTTGATGGGTTATCAAGCTGGTAAAGGAGCTACTGGAAATTCATATAGCTCAAATACTTTTGTAGGATTTCAAACCGGATTTGATAATACTACAGGAAGTTATAATGTTTTGATTGGAGACAGCGCTGGAGTAAATAATACTACAGGAGCTAACAATAACTTTGTTGGATACAAAGCCGGCTATTCCACTACTTCTGGTGGAAGCAATGATTTCTTTGGATACCAGGCAGGATATTTGAACGAGACAGGAAACAATAATTTGTTTTTGGGAATGAACGCAGGTTACAGGGAAACTGGCTCTAATATATTTATGGTGGATAGTATTGCCACCGCCAGAGCCAACGCAACAGCCGAACAAGCCAATGCTTTATTATACGGAGTATTTGCAACAGATACCGCCGATCAAAGCTTGTCCATAAATGCAGCAACAATAAACTTGCCATATCTTCCTGCAGGTACCGGAAATGCTGGAACAGTTACGATTGACAGTGGTACCGGGAAACTTTATGTTACATCTTCATCCTTACGATTTAAGCACAACATCCAGGTTTTAGATAGTGATTGGGATTTGATATTACAAGCTGATCCTAAGTCATTTCAATACAATGGAAGCAACCAATCTGATATAGGTTATATTGCAGAGGACTTTGATGCTCTGGGATTAACGGATTTGGTTCTTTACGATAAACAAGGCAGGCCGAATGCCATTAAATATGACAGAATAACCCTTTACAACACCGAAATTTTGAAACAACAGCAGCAGGATATAGATGCGTTAAAACTAATTGCAGGGATTAACACGGGGGGAACTTATGGGAATGGCACATTGGATGGAGCCAGCGCCTCTAACTCTATAACATCTTTACTAGCCAATCTTTTAAGTAATACAGGGATTACCATACAAAATGGTTTAACAACTATTAAAAATTTGGCAGTTACCACATTTTCTGCTAAGACAGCCAGAATAGACCATATAGAAATGGTGGACTCAGCCACTGGCGACATTTATTGTACATGGATTGAAAACGGGGAATGGAAGAGAGTGAAAGGGGATTGCGCCACAGTGGGCACAGCATCTTTGACCAGTAATTTGCCTGCCACAGAAACTTCAGCCAGTCTGGAAGAAACAGTGACCGAACAAACAAAGGAAATTGTTGAACAAGCAACTCAGGTTGTTGAACACGCGCAGCAAGTTAGCGAAACCGCCCAAGAGGCTGTTGAGCAAAGCCAGCAAGCAGCTGATCAGGCCCAGCAAGCAGCAGATGAAGCTGCCGAAAAAGCAGTCCAAAAGGTAGAAGATAAATTAAACAAAAAAGTTAAAGAGGAAGAGGAACAGCCAGACGAAGTAGCGCCCGAGGAACCCGTGGAAATAGAATCTCAGCCAGAAGCACCGGTGGAGGAACCAATAGTAGAAGAACCCGTCCAAAACCAGTTAGAGGAGCAGCCGGTTCAAGAAGCGCCGGTTATTGAAGAGCAGGTACCCGAAATTGATGTGGCTCCTGTCGCAGAATTAATAGAAGAGGCAGCCTCGGGGTTGTTGAATGGCATGATAAAATTTATAAAAAACTTTTTCAGCTTTACTTCTCAAAAAATATCATCATCTGGTATTGGGGATAAAATTTCAGCCGGCCTAACCACCACAACGCCGTCTATAATGAAGGCTCAAACAGCCAGCGTTTTAGACACTGTAAAAGTATTATTAAACAAAATAACGATTATAAGAAAATAAATAATTTATCACCGTTCCGTTAAAAATCCAATGGCTTGCCACTGGATTTTTAATTTGATAAAATAAGTAAATAAAATGGATAAAAAGCTGGCTTTATACACAGCAGGAATTTTGGGCATAATCGCCCTGGTTTTAGCATATATATATGTAAGCCCGTCTTCAGAGCCAAGTCCTGAATCCATTATTTCAACCCCAAGCCTGACCCAGTCCTCAGACATTGCAATCAATCAGCCGGTCATTTGGACAGTCATAGTAAAACAAGATCAGGTTACAGAAGCTCAGCACTTAGTGGAGCTTCCCAAATTAGCATCTGGCATAAAATTGTCTACAGCCACAGTAAAAGAAGCAGAAGATGCAAAAACAGAAATAATTGCGTTTCAAACCCCGGTTTCAGAAACTGGTAATTACTTTACAGCCAGCCTCGCATCAGCAGCTGAAAATATACTAAACTCAATATCAGAAAAACTAAACAAAAACATAATATCCTCCAAGGACGCAAAATTTGTTGATTTGAATAGTGTGGCGGGCAATGTAAAAAATACTGCAACAGCAGGGCTTTCGGCAATGCCCGATTCTCAAGATCTTCCAGAGTACATAAAAATAACCTACACAACCCCGGCTCCAACCAAAACAGAAAAAACCACATCAGAAGGAAAACAAATAACTGTTTCAGCGCCTGACGAACTTGGGTATGAGAATGTTTTAGCTTTTGCCAAAATTCCAGAGACAATGAGAATGGAAGACAAAGATAAGATAAAACTACAATGGCAGACAAACAACAATCAGCCAACTGGATTTACTCCAAAAGATACAAACAATAATGGCTTAATAGACCAAATAGAATGGAGAGTGCCTCACTTATCAACCCAGACATACTTAATTGTTTTAATTTCAGATGCCGTAAAGCTAAATATTTTTAGGCAACCAGCAGAAAACGTATATCAACTGGTTAAAGAAAAGGATGATAATTGGGTAACAATACAAAAAAACAACTATGTCAGAGCAACATTTGAGCACGAGCTGACAAACAAAAACGATATTACAATTTATGCCCGCCCTGTCTCAGGATTAGCAACAGTAGAAGTATATGCAAAAGATTCAAACGAACTTCTTGCCACATTTGAAACAATAGATAAAGAAGGCACATACAAGATATATCTTGAAAATCTTGAAACTCCAACTGCCACATTTGATTTAAAAGTCATGGGCGGAGCTGTTGAATTTGACTATATCACAGACCCCTCCTGGCTTACCGGCTACAGCTACAGGAAAGCCATAACCATAGACCACACCTATGCAGATTCAGACCTGACAGACTTCCCATTATATGTAAAAATCAGCGCAGACGCAGATATTGGAGATGGAGCATTGGCAACAGGATATGACATACGCTTTACAACCTCAGACGGCTCAACAATAATGCCGTACGAAAGAATGAGTTGGACAGGCGGAGGTGGAGCAGATGTTACAGCTAACTTTTGGGTCAAGGTGCCCACAGTAGCTGGCGCATCCAATACTATTATTTACATTTACTACGGCGACGCAGACGCAGTTGACGGCAACGACGCAACTAATGTTTGGGACGCAAACTATGTTGGTGTATGGCACTTGCAGGAATCTGGCACTGGGTCATCTGGTGATTATAAAGATTCTACCAGTAATAACAACGATAGCACAAGTACGGCAAATCAACCCACAAGAGTTACTGGAAAGTTTGGATATGCACAGAGTTTTGATGGAACCAATGACCAAATTATAATACCGAACTCTACTTCTCTACAAAACTTGACATCTCTGACAATGGAGATGGTTGTAAATATTCAAGGATTCGCTAACGGAACTGACTGGAACGGCTTTATGATGAAGGGAGCATATAACAATAATGGGTATGGCTTCCTTTGTAATGACGACGCAAACGGGTTAAGAGAATATGTCCCTGGTATAGGATACTTAGGAATTACTGGTGGATTTTCAACCCCAGCTTGGTGCAACTTAGTTGGAACTGGTTCTGCAACTGAATTAAGAACCTATAAAAACGGAATAAGTTTAGGTAGTTCCGCAGGTGGAACAATAGCACCTGGAGCAGAGGATTTCGCAATAGGTTCACAAACGAATGGTGCTTATTATACTCAAGAACTTGTCCAAGAAGTGCGTATTTCTAAATCTGTTCGCACTATTGAATGGTTAAAATTTCAATGGGCTAACTTTAACGAGGCGGATAATGAGCTGACGTTTGCAACTGAAGAAATCAACTGGGAAGACTGGGGCCACAGAAAAGCAATAACCATAGACCACACCTACGCAGATTCAGACCTGACAGGCTTCCCATTGTATGTAAAAATTGCAGCTGACGCCAATATGACAGAAGCTTTAGCAACAGGATACGACATACGCTTTACAACATCAGATGGCGCCACAACAATGCCTTATGAAAGAATGAGCTGGTCGGGTGGAAACGGAAGCGCAGTCACAGCCGATTTTTGGGTCAAAGTGCCCACAATAGCCGGCGCATCAAACACCACCATTTATATTGTATGGGGTTTAGCCGGCGCTCCAGACGGCAACGACCCAACTAATGTTTGGGATTCCAACTATGTGGGTGTGCGGCATATGCAGGAGTCGGGAGATGGAACTGCAGACGAGTTTAAGGATTCCACTGCAAACGCTAATCACGGAACAGGAGGCGATGGGGCTTCTGGTGATACGCCAGATAGAGTTGCAGGAAAAATAGGGTACGCCCAGGATTTCGTAAAAGCTAATACAGATTTCATCCGAACTACTGACAGTGTAACTCACAATATAGGAACAGGAGATTTTACAATGGAGGCCTGGGCAAAACCAGACGAAGTGAATGCTGCGTGGTATACACTAACTTCAAGTGGTAATTATTTACCAGCATTATATCTAACTTATGACTCAGCTAATCATAGAATAGGAGAATATTGGGAATCTGGAGGCGGACAAGAAACAGCAGACCTAACCCCAGACACTAATTGGCAGTTTGTTGCTATGAAAAGAACGTCAGGAACAGAAACATTTTTTAGAAACACCACAAAGTCTGCAACTACCAAAGACAGGTCTACCAGCTCAATGGCTAATGCTGATTTTATGATTGGTTATGACGGTCTCACTAGCGAATGTATGAACGGCCTTATTCAAGAGGTAAGATTTTCAAAAAATGCTAGAAGTGATGCCTGGTTAAAATTTGAAGCGGCTAATATGGACAGCACAGGAGAAGCAGATTATGAAATATCGTTTGCATCTGAGGAAACACCTGTTGTTGCTAATACAGTCCCGTCTATTACCTCGGGTCCAAGCGATGGCGGGTCAAGCTCTGGCACTCCAACCCACGCAGGAAGCAACGTGACTTTTACAGCTACAGCCACAGATTCTGAATCAGATAATTATTATCTTGCAATTTGTACAACCAATGCAGTAACCACAGGAAACGCAGCAGCCCCAACTTGCGATGTTGGAAACTGGTGCATATCAACCTCCACAGTGCAGGGCGAGCAGGCAACCTGCAGTTACACTACTGATTCAGAGGATATTGGAGAGCAGGCATGGTATGCATTTGTGTGCGACCACAACGCATCAGGAGAATGCTCTGTTTCAAGCCAAGCAAGCGGTGACAACGGAAGCCCGTTTGTGGTAGACCCCGCCTGGCTCACCGGCTACAGCTATCGTAAAAAGATAACCATACAAACAGCCAATGTGGACGCAGACCTTACAGATTTCCCACTATTGGTACAGCTAGACGGAGATACAGACATAGGAGCAGGGTTACAAGATGCCACCACTTGCAATGACATAAGATTTACCAGCTCAGACGGTTCCACAGAACTTAAATATGAAAAAGAAAACTGCGCAGTAGCGGTAGGAGCCGTCACAGCCAACTTTTGGGTTAACACTCCGGTCACCACCGCAGGTACCGGAGCTACAGACATCTATGTTTATTATGGCAAAGCAGGTGATACAGACGGCCAGGACGCCACGAATGTTTGGGATTCCAACTATGTAGCCGTCTGGCACTTGCAGGAGTCTGGAGATGGCACAGCAAATGAGTTTATTGATTCTGCTAACTCTAATCACGGAACAGGAGGAGGAGGGAACTCTGCCAAAGTTCCAGATAGAGTGGAAGGCAAATTTGGTTATGCGCAGGATATTGATGGGACAGCCCTTGATTATATTGCAACTGGCTCTATTTCCCATGGCATCGGAGCAGGGGTTTTTACCATTGAGATGTGGGTGAAGCCCGATAGCGCTGATACTGGTTATCAAGGGGTTTGGGAAAGTGGAATATACGCCCCGATTTTTTATGCCAGATATGGAAGTGGCGTAACGTTGCAATATGGTGGAGATGATGGAGCCTCAAATCTTTCTATAACAACGAATTGGCAACATATATCAGTAGCAAGGCGTTCTGATAACAAATTGTATTATTATCTAAATGCTGGAGGTGAATATGTCTCTGCAGAAAAAACTTGGAACATAGGAAATTCAACAACAAAAATTGGATATTGCAGTGACGGGAGAGGTATGGCAGGTCTTATGCAGGAAGTCCGTTTATCAAACATTGACCGTACCGCTGCCTGGTTGAAGTTTGAATACAACAACATAAACGAGGCGGATAATGAGCTAACCTTTTCAGCAGAAGAAGGTTCCGGCTCAGCTCCGGCCGCCGGAAGCGGGCTAAGAATAAATGGAGGGAACATAAGAATAAATGGAGGAAATTTGAGAATAAAAAACCAGTAGTGAGTGGTGAGTGTAGAATAAAGTGTAGGTAGGCTTAGCCTACCTTTGACAAAAGGGAAGTAAATCATTATGAGAAAGGTTAAATTTAGTCCAGGTGTTATTTGCCACCTTTATAACCGAGGCGTTGATAAAAGAAAGATTTTTCTTAAAGAAAGCGATTACTGGAGATTCTTGCAGGGGCTTTTTTTATTTAATGACACAAAGACCTCGGAAAGTTTGCTTTGGGAGCTCGAAAATTCGCACGGAGCTATAAATTTTAAGGTGATAAAAGATTATTTTGCTGAAAATAATTTAATTCGCGATCCTCTTATAAAAATAATGGTTGACTGTTTTATGCCTAATCACTATCACCTTTTAGTGGAGGAAGTGAAGCCTGGGGGTATTTCAAAATTTATGCATAAACTTGGTACGGGTTACACTATGTATTTTAATAAAAAATATAACAGAACCGGTTCTCTGTTTCAGGGCACTTTTAAGGCGGTATTGGTGGACGAAGAAGATTATCTAAAATATCTCGCTGTTTATATTAATGTGATGAATCCAGGACAATTGATTGAGCCAAATTTAAAGAAAGTTGGCATTAAAAATAAGCAAAAAGTTATGGATTTTGCAGAGTCGTATTTATGGGGCACGCACAAGGAATACCTTCAAACCAGGGATTCAATAGTTATTGATAAGGGTTTGTTGGGTAATATTTTCCCAGACAGCAGGCAATATAGAAATTTTGCTTCATCTGTTATGGGCGATAAAAGCAGGTTTGATGCCATGCCCGCTCTCTTAATCGAAAGGTAGGCTTAGCCTACCTATGATAGAATTTGTAGTTGTTTGCAAATTAGTAGTATAATAATTAATATCTATATTAAATAAAAATTAATTTATATTATATGATTAAAGGATCTTCAGCTATAATTAATATTTGTAATGTTGTTCTAAAATACAGCATTTATATATTGCTGGCTATAGTGCCAATCTTGTATCTGTCATGGACTGCAGACGCTCTGGATTTTAACAAGCAAGCCGTTTTGATATTGCTTTCATTTATTGCGCTGTTTGCGTGGATGATAAAGGTTTTAGTGTCTGGGAAATTAAGTCTCAACGCAAACCGAACTTATATAGCCGTTGCAGGATTTTTTGTTGCTTCCTTGCTGGCCACAATTTTCTCTTCAAATAAATACGGCAGTTTTTGGGGCTGGCCGGGGGTAACTTCAGAAAGCTTGTTGACACTAATAGGTTTGGCGCTGGTGTATTTTTTAATCAGTAATGCATTTAATAAAAAGCAGATTTTTAATGCTATTATCATCTTGGCTCTGTCATGTATAGCAGCCATAGCCTTTGGTACTTTACAGCTTTTTGGGCTTTTTATTCCTTTTATATCTGAAAAAAGTACTTCTTTTAATACAGTAGGATTAGTGGGCAGTTTCGGTGTTTTTGTGGCTGTTTTGTTGCCTTTGATGATAATTTTGGAGATATACAGCAAAAAATGGCTAAAAATAGTAATGGGAATAGGACTAGTGTTGACTGCTGTCTGTCTGATACTGATTAATTATGCCGTAGTATGGGGGCTAGTTTTAGCCGGGTGCGCCTTGATACTGTTATTTGGTATGTTTAAGAAAAACTTTTTTGATTTAAGATGGTTGGGACTTCCTATATTTTTTCTTGTTATTGCCTTATTTTTCTTAATTCTAAAACCGCAAATACCCGTACCTGCGCGACCCGTGGAGGTTTACTTAAACCAGTCTACTTCTTTTGATATAGCTTTGAACACCTTAAAAACTAGCCCTGTGGTAGGATCTGGCTTGGGAACTTTTGCGTATGACTTTGCAAAATTTAAAAAAGTTGAATTTAACCAAGGGGTTTTGTGGAATGTTAGGTTTGACAGATCCGGTTCAAAAGTTTTAACCTTGCTGGCTACAACAGGCATTTTGGGACTTATTGCCTTTCTAGGTTTGATGGGAATGATATTATTCTATGCTGTCAAATTTATTTTTGATAAAACATTTAAATCCGATGGGGGAGAAAAGGATTATAGCTATATAGTGACAGCGGGTATTTTGATTGCCTTTGTTGTGCAGATTATAGGGTATTTTATGTATAGCTCAAATCTTTCGTTAGAATTTGTTTATTTTGTATTATTGGCTACATTTATAGGATTGGTAGCTGAGGAAAGAAAAGAGTATGTGCTTAATCCTTCTTCTCTTTTAACTCTAAGCATAACATTTGCTTCAACCCTGATATTTATATTTGGGTTGGGGCTGATTATTTTGGATGGGCAAAGGTATATGGCAGATATTAAGTATATGAATGGAGTATCGGAAATTTCTAACGGTGACCTAGATAAAGGGTTAAATAGTCTGGAGGGAGCTGTAGGTTTGAATCCAAAAGCTGATATTTATCTTACACAGCTTTCCCAGGCATACTTGTCTAAGTTAGGCGAAGTCATCAACGACCAAAGTCTTGCAGATGATAATAGGAGCCAGGGCGCACAAATTTTAATAAATAATGCTATTAATGCCGCCAAAATGGCCACAGATGCCAACCCCAGAAATGTAAGCAACTGGTCAGTAAGAGGGTATATTTACCAAAATTTAATCGGGTTGGTTCCCGGGGCAGATGATTGGGCCTTAAAATCTTATGACGAAGCCATAAGTCTTGAGCCGGTAAGCCCTTATTATCCTACGCAAAAGGGCATTGCGTATATGGCCAAAGCCTCTGTCACTGATAAGGATGACTCTGCAAAAAAAGGTGAAGACTTAAATAACGCCAAAATAGAGCTTGATAAGGCTGTTCAACTAAAGTCTGATTATGCGCCAGCTCGTTTCCAGATAGCTATGGTGTATCAGGCGCAAGGAAAAACCAGCCAGGAGGTACAAGCACTAGAAGACGCTAAGACTTCCAGTCCAAATGATGTAGGATTATTATTCCAAATTGGATTAGTTTACTACCAGGAAGGTAGCTATGAAAAAGCCAAAACAAACCTAGAGACAGCAGTTAACTTGTCACCCAATTATGCAAATGCAATGTATTTCCTGGGATTGACCTATTCAAAACTTGGACAAAATAGTAAAGCCATAGAGCAGTTTAAAAAAATTGCCGAATTGAATCCAGATAATGAACAAATCAAAACTATTTTATCTAACCTGAACTCCGGCAAAGATGCTTTAGCTGGAATAAGCCAAGAAACTCCTGCCCAGGCTCCAGTAGAAGAGGCGCCCTCAGAAGTCCCAGCACAATAGGCATAAAACAGTAATAAAAAAATCCCCTTCTTACTCGAGGGGATTTTATTTTCAGGTAGATTATTCTTTTTCAGGTACAGGATTGGCTTTCTTTTCAAAAACTTCTTTTACTTTTGCTATAATCTCTTCTGGGGTAAACTGGGCTTTTATCATAAAATCAATGGCTCCCAACCCCATCCCTTTGTCCAAGTCTTCTTTTTGCCCCAGATTAGATAAAATAATAACAGGAATAGGGGATGTTTCTGGATTTGCTTTGAGTTTGGACAAAACTTCAAATCCGTCAATAGTAGGAAGCAAAAGATCTAAAAGAATTAAATCGGGTTTTGCTTCCTTGGCCGAGGTAAGTCCCGCTTCGCCGTTTACTGCTTCTGAAACAGCGAAACCTGCGGAAGAAAGTTTTTTATTTATTAAATCTCTTAAGAAAGCGTCGTCTTCAACTATTAAAATCTTCTTCATATTTAGTTTAGTTTATTTTTTTGTTCTTAATACTATATTACACTTTATAGAATATTATGCAATGATAAATTTAACCTTTTTTAGCAGGCAAACTTATGTAGAAAGTGCTTCCTTCATTTTCTGCAGATTTAAACCAAACTTTACCGTCATGGGCTTCGATTATGTTTTTTACAAAGAATAGCCCCAAACCGTAACCCATTGGGTCTTGCTTTACAGCATTGCCACCTCTAAAAAACTTACTGAATATTTTGTTTTGCTGTGTTTTTTCTATGCCTATGCCTGAGTCCTGAATTTTGAATTCTATATACCGGCCTCTTTTTTTAATGCTTGCGGTTATTTTTCCTCCAGCAGGCGTGTATTTTATAGCGTTGTCAAAAAGATTTTGTATTGCAAGTTTAATTTTAGGGCCGTCTATATTTATTTCAGGAAGGTGCTCTGACAGTTTGCTAAGTTTAAACTTTATTTTTTTCTTTTTGATGTCGTCCCTGCAGGCATCAGAGACAGCCATTACTATTTTTTCGATGCTTTGGGGTTTTCTATTCAGAAGGTATTTTTTCTCATCTATTCGGGAAGCGTTTAGCAGGTCGTTTACCAAATAGATTAGCTGTTCATCGCGCTCAAAAGCCTTTTTGAAGACGATTTTTTGTTCATCCTCCAGTGGGCCAAAGTCTTCGTTTAAAAGCATTTCTAGAGACCATTTTATGCTTGCCAGAGGAGCTGAAAGCTGGTGGGCGGTCAGAGAAATAATTTCTTTTTCACTCTTTTCGCTGTTTATTTTTTTTATAAGAACTATTATAGTAGCCAGCAATGATAGTGCTATCACAATACTAAACAGATAGATAGCAACAGGATTAAGCACAGAAATAATAAACGGCTCAATAACAATCAAGCCTAGCAAAATGGAGCTGAAAAAAATTATAACTTTATGATGCATTGCTAAGTGTATTTGGTTTTTGAGAGATTTGAAATTTGTTTTTTATAATGCCGGTTTTTGAGGCGTCTATAAGTCCTGAAGTTAAAGCGGGGGAATAGGACTCATCAGCGTTTTTATACTCTATTTTAACATAATATCTGCCCTTGGGCACCAAGCAAAAATATCTTCCATATTTGTCGGTCAAACGGTGACTTAATTCTACGCCGGTATCCTTCTCCATTACCCTCAATATAGCAAAGGGGACAGGATTCCCTGTGTCTATGTCTGTTACAGATCCGTAAGGTTTGGGTCTTACTCCAAAAATTCTTAATACCAGCAAGAAAACATATAAGCCGAAAATAATGGAGTTATAAGGATATGGAGCAGCAAAGACCGCAAAGAGTGCAAGAATAAAACCTATATAGTACAAAGCATCAGAAATTTTTCTTAAAAGCATATCCCATCTTGAGTAAAATCTGGTTAGCTTTTTGTTCTTTTTTTGGAATTCATTCCAGTCAAACTTGATAGGATCCAGAGGTATGTTTTTAATAACTACCTCTCCTTTTTTGATTTCCACTTGGTCTCCAAAATACAGGTTATTATAAAACTCGTCACTTGTCTTGCCTGCCAATTTTTGTGAAGGGAATAAGTAGTTTGTTTTATTGGCGGTCATTTTGTAAATTCCAGGATTCGCTAAAAAGCCATATCGGCCATCTAGGTCCGTGATTGCGGTAGAAATGTCTCTTCCATTCATATCTTTTAGTGCAACGTAAGCGGGATCTAAAGGCTGTTTGGTTATAGAGTCATACACAACACCCCATGGTGGATTTCTTTTTTTCCATCCAAAAGCCATAAGCAAAAGGCCTAGTAGCCTTGTGGGCAGCATAAAAAGTTCTGGTAAGGAAAGAGGGGAGACAACAAGAGCGGTAGCCACCAAGCCAACAGTTGTAGCTGTTTTTGTTGCTACAGAACCAACGGGTGTATTTACAAATTTCTTTACTTCATCAATTGTGGGGATGATTATTTGTATTATGTCTGGCACTATTTCGCAATCGGAATCTTGCCGGCATCCATCTGTGCCTTCGCCAAAAACGTATTCGCATTTTTGGTTGTGACATATTGTATGCGAAGTGTCTGGCTGGACAGGGCAGACTTCGCCCACATAAACATTACAGTCAGCAGAAGAAGCCTTGCCTCCGGAAGTCACGCTGACGGTAGTTTTTTTCAGGCCAGATGTGTCAAATGAGTTTGCGCAATCAGGTAAGTTGTCGGGCTGTTTACAATCTCCAGACCAGGAATAATTATATGAACCGTCGCCTCCGTTTGCAGTTGCCGAAAATAACACACTTTCCCCGGTGTCAGCAGTTTCTTTTGATGAGTAGCACGAGACATTAAGCCCAGGATTTCCAATGGCGGCAGTACAATCAGCTGAGGCGGTTTTGTTACTACTGTCGGTTACTGTTACATGGGCTGTTTTATTTCCGGTAGTTGTAAATGATGTTTTGCAGTCTTTTGATTCACCCAGACACGCTCCGTTTTCCCATTTAAAAGAATTAGAGCCAGTCCCTCCCGATGGATTTGCGCTGAATATCACATCTTGTCCTGGAGTAGCGGAGCTTGGCAAAGCAGAACACGAAACAGACAAAGGTTCAGGAATAATGGTATACTCTCCTCCTGTTGTTTGACCTATTACGTTCGGTCTGGATTGGCCGGGGGTATAATCGCTATTTAAGTAAATTTCTGGCGTTGGATTGGACAGAAAATTTATTTGGCCGGTTCCTAGCGAAACCCCCTTTAAATGTATTTTTACAACTAAACAGTCGCTTTTATCGCATCCATTGGCCAGTATAGTACATCCGAACTTAATGGTTGCATTATCAAAACTTGGGTCGTCGGGGAAGCAAGTCTTAAAAGTCCCTTTATCTATAGAGGTTACGGCAAATTTACTTGTGTCAAAATTTAAATTGGCAACGGCTGTATTTATGTCATCTTCGTTAGTATCAACCAATACTGACACGGTGAATTCATGGCCTATAATATATGTGCCGTTTGCCGGAGAAAGATAAAAATCTGAAGATGCTGATGCGAGCGTAGGTATAACAAATAAAGCCAAGGCGCATAACGTAATAAGGCTGACCTTTAAATAAGAAAACATTTTTTCTTGGACCATGTTAATTAATTTTTAAAAATTTTAATTTTTATCGAAATTCTGACCAATAATGCGCCATAATCGAAAGATCCTCATACCAAACCTTTCCGCCTTCATTTATATCCGGGCATTTATAACTTGGCGGGCTGTTTGACCAATAATGCGCCATAATCGAAAGATCTTTATATCCAATTGCTTTGTCAAAATCCAGGTCGCCGTGGGGATCGCAACAATATTCTCCTGCTGTTTCGCATTCGTTGCTTCCTCCCCAGCTGGCTGTAACGCATTTGTGAGTTCCATTGTCGCAGATTAAATGGGAACCTCCTCCTGGCGGAGGAACAGATGTTCTGCAACTAGAAGGCCGGTAGTCTGTAGTAACATTGCAATTTGTACAGTCAAAGGTAATGGTTCCGATTGTATTTCCTACCGCAGTGCCTGTAAATTCTCCTGAGCAACTTATACTGGTTCCAGAAAAATCAATCCAGCCAGTATTTTGCCCCCAAGCAGACCCGGAAAGCGCTCCACTGGCACTTACAGAAACCCCGCTGTTTGTAGGAGACATATTTATCCAGCCATAGTTTTCGTTCCATGCATATCCTGTTATGCCCGAGTCACTTAGAGACACGTCCCCGTTTGTTGCGCCAAAATTTACCCAGCCTCCATAATTTGACCAAGCATATTTGTTGGTAGAATCAATAGTTCCGTTGGTATCTGAAGCCAATACGCCCGTGTATATAGCAAGCAAAAGAAGTGTAAATACAAAGAATACAAAAGCAAATCTATTTTCCGGCATTTTTAATGTCGTTCTTTTTAATAATCGGCAAGCTAAAATGAAAAATTGTCCCATTCTTTTCGTCAGAAGTAAACCATATTGTTCCTCCGTGGGCTTCAATAATATTTTTTGAAATAAAAAGTCCAAGCCCCGACCCATTCATGTTTTCTTTTGTGGCGTTGTATCCGGAAAAGAATTTTGTGAAAACCTTATCTTGTTGGTTTTTAGGTATGCCCATACCAAAATCTTGAACTTTTAGCTCTATTATTTTCTCGTCGCTTGTTAATGATATGATAATACGTCCTCCCTCAGAAGAATATTTTATTGCGTTATCAATAAAATTTTGAATAACCACCTTGATTTTGTTTTCATCAAACTTTGTTAAAGGTATATTATCAGGCTTTTGGAAATCTAATGTAATTTTCTTGTTTTGTAAATTCTCTTTTTCTGAGTTTATCACAAAATTAACAACATTCAGAATGTCCGACAGCTCGAATTCGTTAGCATAATATCCGTCTTCAATGCGAGTAACATTCAAAAGGTTGTTGACCAAAGCGATTAGACGATCGTTGTTTTGAAGAGTCCTATCCACAAGCACTTTTTGTTTTATGGAAATTTTGCCAAAATCTCCCTTACTCAGCATACTTAAGGACCATTTGATTACAGATAAGGGAGTTCTAAGCTGGTGAGCAGCTAAGGAAACAAACTCTGATTTCATTCCTTCAACCTTTTTTTCCCTGCTGATATCGTGAAAAATGACCAGCTTTCCAATGCTGTTTTCTAAAAAGCCTAAGGGCCTGACAGAAACCTCTACAATCATATCTTTCTCCAAACACACTTCTTTTCTATGCACAACCCGCATATTACTGCGTAGAACCTCAAGAATTGGTCTGGCTCTGGGAAATTGATCTAAAGCATCCAAAGATTTCCCCTCCAGTCTATATGGTCCCAAAGCTAAAGTTCGGTTGGCCTCCGGATTAATTGAGGCAATAGCATTTTCTTGGTCCACAACAATAAGCCCGTCAGTCAAACTGTTTATAATTTCTTCAGTTCTGCTTTGGTTTGTTTCTGCCTTAGACAAATTTTTCTCAAATTTTTTGAGCAGCTCATCAGATACCTTTTTAAAATTTCTTAAATTCTTTTTTCCTGATAAGTATATAAAAATTGCCACAGTTATAGAAATAACTGTTGTAATAGCCCCCAAAACAGACAACCACAAAAACAATGAATTATTATATAAGAAATTCACAGGAAACATTCATTTATTTTAGCATTTTAATAAAAAATCAACAAAGCTGGCTTTTCCACAGTATTAGCTATAAAACAAACGGCTCAGCACTAGAAAGTGCTGAGCCGTTTAAATTGTCGGGCTGCTGGGAATCGAACCCAGACCTTACGCACCCCATGCGCAAATACTGCCATTGTACGACAGCCCGATATATAATATTGTTGCAACCCGTTAGAAATGTTGGGCACTTTCTTTTTATCATATACCAAGTAAGTAGGGTTTACAATTATAATTTCTAACGGGGTTGCACAAACCTATAAAAAAACAACCCCGTAAGACGGGGCTGTCAAAATTTTTATACTTTGGATTTTCGTTTTATACACTTAGTACAAGCTAGCACCCTTTTTCCATTTGGCAAACGAAGCCATTGAAGGTTGGGATATTTCCTGCTTTTTTTAGTAGGGTTGTATTTTCCTCTTAATTTTACAAGAGTCACACCCATCGCTGATTTTTTACCGCAAATTGTACAGATCTTCTCCGCCATAGTTTTAATTTAGTTATGATTTAATAAATCCATATTAACATTGTTTTTGATATTTTGCAATACGTATAAATATGATATATAATAATAGAATATGTTTTCAACAGCCGTAATAACAATTTTTTTTCTGGTAGTCCTGTTGTTTTCTGTAATAATACATGAATTAGCTCATGGATATGTGGCTTATTCTTTGGGAGATCCGACAGCCAAATACGCAGGCAGGCTTACTTTAAATCCTATAAAGCACTTGGATCCTTTTGGCTCTGTGATTTTACCATTGATTTTTGTGTTGATATCTTCTTTGCCAGGCGGACAGCCATTTATATTTGGTTGGGCAAAGCCAGTGCCTATTAACCCATACAATTTTAAGGATCAAAAATGGGGGACTCTCAAGGTTTCTATTGCAGGACCTTTATCTAATTTTGCGGTAGCCCTGGTTTTTGGACTACTCATACGGTTTTTCTATTCACCACAGTTGGCTCCAATAATGGAACTTTTTTCTATTATAGTGTACCTAAACATTTTATTGGGTATTTTTAATCTTATTCCCATTCCTCCTTTAGACGGCTCGTGGATACTCTTTAGATTTTTACCATCATGGGCTGAAAGAATTAGAGTATTTCTACAACAATATGGATTTTTTATAATAATAGTTTTGCTTTTTTCGGGTGTATTAAACGGAGTGTCTATACTTATTAACTTGATTTTTTACGCCATTACCGGGACATATTTCGGTATTGGGTAAAACTGTATTGACAGGCAAAATATTTTTTGCTAATATGATTTTACATAAGCGCAAGGCGCTTTATTTATTTAATTCTAGCAATGCCAACAATTCACCAACTAATTAAAAAAGGCAGAAAGTCTCCAAAGAAACTGAAGAAAACAGTAGCACTTCAGAGAGGTTTTAATGTACTTCACAACAGACCATCATATTATCCTTCTCCATTTAAAAGAGGGGTATGTGTTAAAGTTTTTACCCAGACGCCTAAAAAGCCAAACTCAGCTTTGAGAAAAGTGGCCAGGGTAAAATTGTCTAATGGTATGGAAGTTACAGCATATATTCCTGGAGAAGGGCATAATTTACAAGAGCACTCTATAGTTTTAATAAGAGGAGGCAGAGTAAAAGATTTACCTGGAGTAAGGTATCACGTTGTTAGAGGAGTGCTGGATACAGCCGGAGTGGAAAAGAGAAAACAAGAGAGGAGCAAGTATGGCACTAAAAAAGCTAAGGGAGCGTAGCGAACTCTTATCCCGAGCTTAAGCGAGGGATATAGGGTATACACTTCTGCTTCGGCGTTTGCCTCAGCATCAGTGTGATTTATTCACTACGTTCATAAATCATGAGACGAGCATATAAAAAACACAAAATAGCTCCAGACCGTATTTACAATGACGTTGAGGTTTCAAGGTTTGTAAATAAAGTAATGGTAAGCGGTAAAAAAACAACAGCACAAAAAATTGTGTACGGAGCTTTTGACATAATAAAAGAACAAACCAAAAAAGAACCTTTGGAGGTTTTCAAGCAAGCCATTGAAAATGCTTCCCCTATAGTGGAGGTCAAGCCAAAAAGAATAGGAGGAGCTACTTATCAAGTTCCTATGGAGGTAAGAGGAGAGAGAAGGCTGGCTTTGGCGTTTAGATGGATTATAGACGGCGCCAGAGGTAAAAAAGGCAAGGCAATGGCAGAAAAATTGGCCCAAGAGCTAATGGACGCTACAAACAATCAGGGTTTGGCTATAAAAAAGAAAGCCGATATGCACAGAATGGCAGAGGCCAACAAAGCTTTTGCGCATTTTGCTAACAGAAGATAACGTACATCCTTAAAAATATGGCGCGTGAAAATTCTATTGATAAATTAAGAAACATTGGTATCATAGCTCACATTGACGCTGGAAAAACTACTTTTTCCGAGCGACTTTTATTTTATACCGGAGTCTCCCACAAAATAGGAGAGGTCCACGAGGGAGCTGCTATTATGGACTGGATGGTGCAGGAGAGAGAAAGAGGCATTACTATTACATCTGCTGCTACGACTATGTATTGGAAAGGGCATCAGTTAAACCTTATTGACACTCCCGGGCACATTGATTTTACAGCTGAAGTACAAAGGTCTTTGAGGGTTCTAGACGGAGCCGTGGTAGTTTTTGACGGCGTGGCTGGAGTAGAACCTCAAAGCGAAACCGTATGGAGACAGGCTGATAAATATGTAGTTCCAAGATTTTGCTTTATAAACAAACTAGACAGGATGGGAGCTTCTTTTGAAAAGAGTTTCAATTCTATTTTGAATAAGCTTACAAAAAACGCAGTTGCTGTACAAATCCCTATTGGATTGGAAGAAAAACTAGAGGGGGTTATTGATTTGGTAAAAATGAAAGCCCTTTATTTTGAAGGTGAAAAAGGTATTCAGGTGGTAGAAAAAGATATCCCAGAAGATATGAAATCTGAAGCTGAAGAATGGCACAAGAAAATGGTGGAGAGAATTGCAGGAGAAGATGATGCTTTAACAGAAAAGTTTTTAGAAGGACAGGATATTTCCGCAGATGAATTGAAAAAAATTTTAAGAAAAGCAGTTCTAGAATATAAATTAATTCCGGTTTTCTGTGGTTCTGCCTTAAAAAATAAAGGAGTTCAGCCAGTTTTGGATGCTGTGGTTGATTATTTACCCTCTCCTTTAGAGGTTCCTGAGCAAAATGGTACAGATCCTAAAACAGGAGCCAAAGTAGAAGTAAAATCATCTGATGAAGAACCTTTTGCAGCCCTGGTATTTAAAGTAGCTACAGACCCATTTGTTGGGACATTAACATTTTTTAGGATTTATTCTGGTAAATTAGAAAAAGGTTCCTATGTATTGAACGCCAATACTGGAGAGCAAGAAAGAATTGCTAGGATTTTACGTATGCATGCAGATGATAGAAAAGAGTTAGATGTCTTATACGCTGGAGAAATAGGAGCCACTGTGGGATTAAAAGCCACAAGCACTGGAAACACTTTGTGCGACAAAACTCATCCCGTAATGCTGGAAAAAATTATATTTCCAGAGCCTGTTATTGGTATTAGGGTTGAGCCCAAAACAAAAGCTGACCAAGAAAAACTCATCTTATCTATCAAAAAATTGGCTGACGAAGATCCAACCTTTAGGATTAAAGAGGATTTGGAAACAGGGGATACTGTTATTTCCGGTATGGGTGAACTTCATTTGGACATTATTGCCGACAGATTGAGAAGAGAATTTAAAGTGGACGCCAACTATGGAAAACCACAGGTGGCCTATAAAGAAACTATTACAGCGGAAGGACAAGGAGAAGAAAAGTATGTCAGGCAGTCTGGAGGTAAGGGGCAGTACGGACATGTCCTATTAAGAGTGGCGCCAAAAGAGAAGGGCGCAGGGTTTGAATTTATTGATGAAATCAAGGGAGGTACTATCCCTAAGGAATTCATAGCTCCAATTCAAAAAGGAGTAAAAGAGGCTATGGATAAAGGCATAGTAGCAGGTTACCCAATGGTGGATGTGGAAGTTACTCTGTATGATGGAAGCTACCACGATGTTGACTCTTCTGAATTTGCCTTTAAAATTGCAGGATCTATGGCCTTTCAAAAAGCAGCCAGGTCAGCAAAACCTGTTATACTAGAGCCTGTTATGAAAATTGAAGTAGTAACTCCGGCAGACTTCTTTGGGCAGGTTATCTCTGACTTAAGCTCTAGAAGGGGTAAGATTGAAGAAACCTCAGAAAGAATGGATATGAAGGTTATAGACGCCTTTGTCCCATTGTCTGAAATGTTTGGATATGTTACAGCCTTAAGATCTCTTACAGAAGGCAGAGCATCATCTACAATGGAATTTAACAAGTATGAACAAGTCCCCGGTAATATTGCCCAGGAAATCATAGACGGAAAGCGTAAATAAAGATAAATGCATCGTCGCAGGGAGCTGCGACGTAAGTGTTCGTTTGCTTCGCAAACTCCCTTAAAAAAAGAGCGCCTTGTCCTATTCGGACTGGGCGCTTTTGGTTTGCGTCAGAGCTGGGGCTGAATCACGGCCCTGCATGTCTTGCAATGCCGAAGTCATCGTCCTTTGGGTTTGATGGTGGCCAAGAGGTGTCGCCTGCTGCGATTAGAAGAGCCAGATGAACCCTCTCGGCTGGCTCAATCGTCTCGTTGCGCAGGATTCGCAGTGCAGCTTCACGCCGAGCTGTAATCTCCGAAGGCTCTACGCTTTTGCGCTGGAAATAAGCCCTTCTACACAGGGGGAGCGAGACAACGCTTACCAGCGTCCAGTTTTTGTCGGCGATTTCAGCAAGCCTGTTTTGCTCATCTCCTCTTTCTCCTCTGAGGTCAATTACTAGCAAATCATATTTTTCCATGGAAGGCTCCTTAAAAAGGGGGTTACAGGTAAGCGTCTCATCGACGGCTTCGGCGAGGCGTTTGCAGGTTGTCAAACAGCATAATACGATATTAAAACAATATCAACAAAACCTTATTGCGTCAAGCTAAAAAGGTAAGTTTTTTGCCACGTGGCAAAAAACTTACCTTTTTAGCATTAGCGGGTTGAGTGGGTTGTTGGAAAAATTAAAGCAAAAAAAAGAGCCTCGTCATTCGACAGGGCAAGCGCCGTGTCCTATCTGGACAGGGCGCTTTTGAAGGTAGGCTTAGCCTACCTTTGATGGTTGTTTGCTTAGGGGTGCCCCATTGGTTTATTATCGTCGAGTGGGGCAAATGGATTTCCAAGTTTCTTTCCCAGCGGCTCGACCGATGATAGGTTGGGGAACAATTCTTCAGGTTTCCACGACGCGCTGCGTTGAGGATTTTATTCAGCCGTAGCCGGTGGATCTGGAACTTCCCGTTCAAAGAAGGCAACAAGGCCCGTCGCACAGGAAGCGACTGAAATGAGGCGCCAATTTTCTATACGCTTTTTATTGGCCAGCTCGATTACTTCCGTGGCGCTGTCGCAAGCCTCAAAATCGTTTTCCATATTCAGGGCTGCTAGTTTCACGGCGGGGTCCTTTCAGGGTTTGTTGTTGTCTTGTTTGGGCCAAAAGGCCTCAAGAAGCGAAACAAAAGGGTAATAAAGCAGGACAATAGCGGTGCCAATCAATAAAACGGTTTTCACGCAAGCCTCCTTTCTTGGGAGTATTGACGTTTTGTTGTCAAGTTACAGATATTATAGTATAATCAAAACACATTAAAAGTCAATTTTATTTATACTATTGACTTTAAAAAAAATATATAATAATATAATTATATTAAGCCGACTAAGCAAAAACTAGCCGGTAGTTATAAAATTAAATTAATATCCACCGCCAGGTATACGGCGGGGAAAAAAATATCAAATGGCAACAGAGAAATTTGAGAGGTCCAAACCTCACGTAAACGTTGGTACTATAGGTCACGTTGACCATGGAAAGACCACATTATCCGCCGCAATTATGAAAATTTCAAAATTGCGCGGTTTTAAGTGTTCAGACAAGGATGTAAGCCAAATTGACGCATCTCCGGAAGAAAAAGCCAGAGGAGTGACAATTTCCATTACTCACTTGGAATATGAAACGGAAAAGAGGCACTATGCTTTGATTGATTGCCCGGGCCATGCTGACTACATTAAAAACATGATTACGGGAGCCGCTCAAATGGACGGCGGAATACTTTTGGTATCTGCTCCAGACGGCGCTATGCCTCAGACAAAAGAGCACATTCTTTTGGCCAGACAAGTCGGATTGCCATCATTGGTTGTATTTATGAATAAATGCGACATGGTTGACGACCCTGAAATTTTGGACTTGGTAGAATCTGAAATAAGAGAATTGTTGAAGAAAAACAAATATCCGGGAGACGAAACTCCTATTATAAGAGGATCTGCTTTAAAGGCATTGGATGCAACATCTGTTGATGATGCAGCTGCAAAACCAATTATTGAATTATTGGACGCAGTGGACAATTATGTTCCAGAGCCAGTCAGAGAATTGGACAAGCCTTTTGCCATGGCTATTGAAGACGTCTTCTCTATAGAAGGAAGAGGAACGGTGGCTACAGGAAGAATTGAAAGAGGAGTTATCAAGCAAAACGATGAAGTTGAAATAATTGGAATTAGGCCAACACAAAAGACAGTTATTGTTTCTGTGGAAATGTTCCAAAAATCACTTGATCAAGGGCAAGCAGGAGACAACGTAGGCCTTTTGTTAAGAGGATTAAAGAAAGAAGATATTGAGAGGGGACAGGTTATTTGCAAGCCAGGATCCATTACTCCTCATACAGAGTTTGAAGGAGAAGTATATGTTTTGGCAAAAGAAGAAGGCGGAAGACACACTCCTTTCTTTACAGGATACAAACCTCAACTTTACATTAGAACATCTGACATTACAGGAGAAGTTACTTTACCAGAAGGCACAGAAATGGTTATGCCTGGAGATACTGCAAACTTGAAGGTCAAATTGATAGTGCCAATTGCTTTGGAAGAAAAAGGTAACTTTGCTATTAGAGAAGGAGGAAGGACAGTGGGAGCTGGAGTTGTAACTAAAATTATCAAGTAGAAATGCCAGCAAAGAAAACCACTACTACTAAGAAGAAGACAACAAAGAAAGAAGAGTCTGTAAAAGTGCAGGCTCCGGCTGTGGGGCTTAAGTTGCGCATAAAATTACGCGCTTACGACCACAAAATAATCGACAATTCTTCAAGGCAAATAATAGATATAGCAAACAGGTACGGAGCAGAAGTTTTGGGCCCTATACCATTGCCAACAGAAATACTAAAGTACACAGTTAACAGATCTTCCTTTGTACACAAGAATGCTAGAGAACAGTTTGAAATGAGAGTCCATAAAAGAATGATAGATATCTTAAATCCCAATCAAGATATCATAGAAGCACTGAGAGATCTAAACTTGCCTTCAGGTGTTGACATCACAATAAAAATTTAGTAACATACAGTATTATCATAATATTGTACTAAGAGCGATAGTTAACTTTTCTATGAATGTTTCTTAAAGAAAATTTATAGGATAACAACATTGCCGAGAAAGTCGGGCAATTGCCCGATTTTTCGTTAGTAAACAAGCAGTCAAAAAGAAATGAAATTTGTTTTAGGAAAAAAAGTTGGAATGTCCCAGATGTTTGACCAAGACGGCAAATTAGTGCCAGTTACTTTGGTGACCGCCGGACCTTGTTATGTTTTACAGAAAAAGACCAAAGAGAAAGATGGATATACAGCTTTGCAGATTGGTTTTGAAAAAATTGAAAAGAAAAACAAGATTGGCAAATCCATGAAAGGAAAGGAGTATAAGCACATCAAAGAAGCAAAAAATGGAGATAATAAAGAGAATGTCGGAGATGAAATAAATGTTTCTGTTTTTCAGGAAGGAGAAAAGGTAAAAGTATCAGGAATGTCAAAAGGAAAAGGATTCCAGGGTGCGGTAAAAAGACATGGATTTTCTGGTAGAAACGCCACTCATGGTGTAAAACACGAACACAGAACATTGGGTTCTACAGGAAGAAGATTTCCTCAGCACGTTCAGAAAGGGCAAAAAATGCCTGGTCGTATGGGATTTGACAGAGTTTCCGTCAAAAATTTGAAAATTGTTAAAATAGATTTAGACAATAATTTATTAGCCGTTAAAGGAGCAGTTCCAGGAAGAATCGGAACATTGCTTGAAATAAGAGCATAATATTAGCATGAAGATTCCAGTTTACAACCAAGAAGGAAAGGAGACTAAAGACATGGTTTTGCCAAAAGATATCTTTGAAGTAAAATTCAATGCTGATTTGGTTCACCAAGTAGCAGTTTCCTTGATGGCAAATAAAAGACAGGTTTCCGCCCACACTAAAGACAGAAGTGAAGTAAGAGGAGGAGGAAGAAAACCATGGAGACAAAAAGGCACAGGAAGAGCCAGACACGGATCAAACAGATCTCCTATTTGGAGAGGAGGAGGAATAACCTTTGGCCCAAGAAATGATACCATATATGCAAGAGAAATTCCTAAAAAAATGAGAAGAAAGGCTTTGCTTATGGTCTTGAGCCAAAAAGCAAAGGACAACAGATTGGTTGTTTTAGAATCAATTGAATCAGAAAACGCAAAAACAAAGCAAATGGCAAAATCGTTAAGCAATTTGCCTTGTAAAAACCAGTCTACACTGATTGCATTACCAAAATACGATAAAAAAATATTTTTAGCTTCAAGAAACATAAAGAAAACTACTATTGATGACGCCAGAAATTTGAATGTTTTAGACTTGCTTAACTCAAAGTATTTATTGATTACAAAAGATAGCATTAAGACAATTGAAGATACATTCGTAAAGTAGAAATATGGCACTATTAGATTTTTTAAAAAGAAAAGAGGAAACAAAGAAAGCAAAAAAACCGGCAAAGAAGGCTGTCGCCCCGCAGGGCGAGCCTCGCCAAGGGCGGGAGAAGGTTTCAGTTGCTAAGGCTACAGATAAAAAAGAAAAGAAGGTAGAAGAGCCAAAAAAAGAGACAGTTGCCCCTAAAGCAAAAGCAGGTAAAAATAAGAGCTTTTCTTATGAAGCTGTAAAAGATCCTCATATTTCTGAAAAGTCTACTTATTTAGCAGAAAGGAGTCAGTATGTTTTTAAAGTTTCACCAAATTATAATAAAAACGAAATCAGAAACGCAGTAGAAGGAATTTATGGAGTGGATGTCCTATCTGTAAATATAGTTAAAATACCTCATAAAAAAAGAAGGATTGGAAAAACACAAGGTTTTAAAAAAGGAGTAGTCAAAGCAATAGTTAAAATAAAAGAAGGTCAAAAAATTGAAATTCTGTAGACATGAAGATTTATAAACCCACAACACCATCAAGAAGAGGAATGTCCGGGATAGACTTCTCTCAGCTTAGCAAAAAGAAGCCTGAGAAAAGCCTTTTAAAATACGTAAAGCGTAGTGTTGGAAGAGGAAATTCAGGCAGAATTACAGTAAGACACAAGGGAGGAGGAGTTAAAAAGCTTTACAGAATAGTTGAATTTGCCCAGACCAAAATGGACTCTCCGGCAAAAGTGATTGCTTTGGAATATGATCCAAATAGAACAGCTTTTATAGCTTTAATAGAATATAAAGACGGTCAAAAACAGTACATTATAGCTCCGCATGACTTAAAGGTGGGATCAGAAATTATTTTTTCTGAATCAGCTCCTTTGACACCAGGAAACAGAATTAAATTAAAAAATATTCCAGTAGGAACAAGCGTTTATAATATTGAATTGGAACAGGGAAAAGGAGGTAAAGTGGTGAGATCAGCAGGAAGCTCAGCCCAGGTTTTGGCTCAAGATGGTGATCATACAAACTTGAAAATGCCATCCACTGAAATAAGACAGTTTAAGGGAGAGTGTTTCGCCACCATAGGCGCAGTTTCAAACCCTGAAAATAGATTTTACACAATAGGAAAAGCAGGAAAATCCAGATTAAAGGGCAGAAGGCCTCATGTTAGAGGTTCTGCTATGAATCCGGTTGACCATCCGCATGGAGGAGGAGAAGGCAGACAGCCTATTGGATTAAAACATCCAAAAACTCCATGGGGCAAACCTGCTTTGGGAGTAAAAACAAGAAAAAAGAAGAAGTGGTCAAATAAGTTAATCATTCAAAGAAGAAAGAAAAAATAGAAATATGAGCAGAAGTCTTAAAAAAGGACCATACGTAGACGAGAGATTGCTTAGCAAGGTTTTGAATCTTAGAAAAGACGAGAAAAAGATTATAAAAACCTGGGCAAGGCATTCAGCTGTTTCTCCGGAAATGGTGGGTCATACATTTGGAGTACACAATGGAAAGGATTTTGTGCCGGTTTATATTTCTGAAGATATGGTAGGGCACAAGCTTGGAGAATTTGCTCCTACAACAAAGTTTATAAGGCATGGCGGTAAAATACAAAAGGCCATAGAAGCTGGAGCCAGTCAAAAAGAATCAGTTAAAGTAGAACAATCACAAAAGAAATAAACATGGAAGTCAAAGTAAAACTAAGCAATTTTAGAGCAGCGCCAAGAAAAGCAAGACATGTTGTGGACTTGGTTAGAGGAAAAGATGTACAGGAAGCTGTATCTATACTTTCTTTTACAATAAATAAATCTGCTTTGCCTGTTTTGAAGCTTTTAAATTCTGCTATAACTGCAGCTAAAAATGACTTTAAATTGGACGAAAATAATTTATTTATATCCAAAATTACAGTTGACGAAGGCCCAAAGCTAAAGCGATGGCACCCAATGTCCAGAGGAAGAGCTTACCCCATAATTAAAAGAACCTCACACATAGCTTTGGTTTTATCTGAAAAAACATCAACCGATAAAAAGGAAGAGAAAAAAGTTGAAGCAAAAGTTGAAGCTACAAAAGCAAAATCAGCTAAAAAGACTGTTGCAAAAGCCAAAAAACAAAATTCAAAAGCTAAAACAAAGACCAATAAAAAATAATCATGTCTCATAAAGTTCATCCAAAATCATTTAGAATAAAGGGAACGGAAGACTGGAATATCAGAGGTTTTTATGGTAAAAAAATGCCTCAATATTTAGAGGAGGATTTTATGATAAAGGATTTTTTGAGGAGGAAGCTAGCAGAAGCTTCAGTAGCAAATATTGAAATAGAGCATTCAGCTAACAAACTAAACATTATTATATTTACAGCCAGACCAGGTTTGATTATAGGCAGAGGGGGAGGAGGTGTAGATGTTTTAAAAACTGAAATAGAAAAAAGAATCAAAAAGCAGAAAAAGTCCAATCCCGTAGCAGGAAAAAGGGAAATTAAGATTGAAATAAGAGAAATAAAAAATCCTTGGATTTCTTCATCACTAGTTGCTCAAATGGCGGCTCAACAGATTGAGAAAAGAATACCGTTTAGACAGGTTTTAAAGAAAACCATTGATAGAGTTATAACAAACAGGGAAGTGATTGGGGTAAGAATGGAGGTTTCAGGCAGGCTTAATGGTGTGGAAATTGCCAGAAGAGAATGGCTTTCACAAGGAAGAATGCCGAGAAACACTATAAGGGCAGATATAGACTTCGCACAAGACGAAGCACACTGCACTTATGGTAAAATAGGAATAAAAGTGTGGATTTATAAAGGAGACAAATTCGAATAAATTTAGTTCAAAAAATACATGCCAATATTAATGCCAAAAAAGGTTAAACACAGAAAGTGGCACAAAGGAAGAGGAAGAACTCGCAACTCCGTTGAAACACGGGCTACAGAGGTTAATTTTGGCAGTTTTGGATTAAAGGCTATGGAGACAAAATGGCTTACAGCAAGACAGTTAGAGGCTGCGAGAAGATATATAATAAGGTATTTAAAGAAAGGAGGGAAGTTATGGGTAAGAGTTTTTCCCGATAAACCAGTCACATTTAAAGGTGCTGAAGTAGGCATGGGAGGAGGAAAAGGAGCAGTGGACCACTATGTTTATGCAATAAAGCCCGGAAGAATAATTTTTGAATTGGATGGATTAAAGGAAGATATTTCAAAGCAAGCTTTAGAAGGCGCAGGAAGAAAGTTGCCTATTAGGACGAAATTTGTTAAAAAGGACAATATTTAAAGATAAGTATGAAAACAGCAGATTTAAGAAAAAAGAATAAGGCTGAATTGGAAAAAGAGATGAAAGACTTACAAAAAAAATTGAGCGATCTTAGGTTCAAATTTTCTTCAAATAAACTTAAGAATGTAAAAGAAATCAGTAACCATAAGAAAGATATTGCAAAAATTTTAACCTTATTAAACGAGAAACAAAAAGATGGCGAATAAAAAATTACAAGGAATTGTGGTCTCTGATAAGATGCAAAAAACAGTAGTTGTTTCAGTAGAAAGCGTGAAAGAGCATCCTAAATACAAAAGAAGATACAAAAACCACAAGAAATACAAAGCACACGACGAAAACCAAGAATATCATATTGGAGATAAAGTTGTGATAGAAGAAACAAAGCCAATGTCTAAAGATAAGACATGGAAAGTAATTAATAAAATATAGTATGATTCAGCCAAGATCAATGTTAAAAGTTGCTGACAACAGCGGAGCCAAAATCATCCAGGTTATTAACGTGCCCGGAGGAACAAGGAGAAGATATGCTCAATTGGGAGACATTGTTGTGGCTGCGGTTAAAAAAGCAGAGCCAAGAAAGATTGTTAAAAAGCATGATAAAGTAAAAGCTGTTATCATAAGACAAAGAAAGGAGTTTAAGAGAGCAGATGGATCCTATATCAGGTTTGATGATAACGCCGTTGTAATTTTGGGAGACGGAAAACTTCCAAAAGGTAGCAGAATATTAGGGCCTGCTGCAAGAGAATTAAGAGAAAAAGGTTTTGATAAAATTGCCGCAATGGCTTCTGAATTACTTTAAACAAATATGAAAGTCAAAAAAGGAGACAACGTTTTAATAATAGCAGGTAAGGATAAAGGCAGGACAGGAAAAATAATAAAGTCTTTTCCAAAGGATTTGATGGTTTTGGTTGAAGGGATAAATTTGAAGAAAAAGCACGTAAGGCCCAAGAGAGAAGGAGAGAAGGGTCAAGTTGTTGAAATACCGGGAGCTTTGACTATAGCCAATATAAAATTGATTTGTCCAAAGTGTGGAAAAGCAACCAGAATAGGATATAAGGTTGACAAAGATGGCAAAAATAGAATTTGCAAAAAATGCAATCAAGCAATATAAAACCACCATGCAGAAATTAAAAGAAAAATATAATAAAGAGGCGGTTCCCGAAATGATGAAACGTTTCGGCTACAAGAATAAGATGGCAGTTCCTTCTATAAGAAAGGTGGTTTTGAACAGCTCTTTTGGAAAGGAAGTAGCTACAAAAACCTCAGGCGAAAGAGAAAAGATACAAAATTTGGTAATGCAGGATTTATCTTTGATTGCAGGACAAAAAACTAACCTAGTAAAATCAAAAAAATCAATTGCAGGATTTAAATTAAGAGAGGGCTTGGAAATTGCAGCTGTGGTTACATTGAGAAGAGACAAAATGTGGGATTTTCTTGAAAGGTTAATTTATTTATCATTACCAAGATCTAGAGATTTTAAAGGACTAAACCCAAAATCAGTAGATAAGAGAGGGAATTTGTCTATTGGATTTAAGGAACATATTATGTTCCCTGAAATTTTTACAGAAAAAGAAAAGACAATTATAGGATTACAGGTGACTGTGACAACAAATGCAAAGAGTGAGAAAGAAGGCCTAGAATTATATAAATTACTTGGTTTCCCCATGAAGGAAACAAAATAAAACACTATTATGGCCAAGACATCACAAGAAGCAAAAGCAAAACAAAAACCAAAATTTTCCTCTAGAAAGATTAGGCGTTGTTTTAAATGCGGAAGAAGACATGGATATATGAGAAAATTTGGGCTCTGCAGAATTTGTTTTAGAGAATTAGCAAATAAAGGAGAAATACCAGGAATTAAAAAATCATCCTGGTAAAAATCAAAATCATGACAGATCCAATTACAGACAT
>Ga0172381_10001240_pt1 | contig 30441 bp, 25 predicted proteins | sample Leawel6488metaG_FD_119754 | JGI IMG/M metagenome (GOLD analysis project Ga0172381, IMG submission 119754) | Leachate microbial communities from a municipal landfill in Southern Ontario, Canada - Leachate well 64-88 metaG | ecosystem: Engineered > Solid waste > Landfill > Unclassified | place... | reverse complement strand
TTGGTGCAACTACAATGATTTTCTCTATTATCTTTACATTAATGAGTGTTAAAGGTGAAGATGTAGTTTTACAAGGTCTTTCATTATTACATGCCCCATTTTTATTAGGTCTTATAGCTGGTGGAGCTGTTATTTATTGGTTTACCGGTGCATCAATGCATGCTGTAACCAGTGGTGCTTATAAAGCTGTAGAATTTATTAAAGCTAATATTAAACTTGACAGTGGCATAACAAAAGCATCTACAGAAGATAGTAAAAAAGTTGTTGAAATATGTACAAAATATGCTCAGAAAGGCATGTTCAACTTATTTTTAGTTATCTTTTTTACAACTATCGCTTTTGCTTTTATTGAACCTTATTTCTTCATTGGCTATTTAATTTCAATAGCTATTTTTGGTTTATTCCAAGCAATATTTATGGCAAATGCCGGTGGTGCATGGGATAATGCGAAAAAAGTTGTTGAAGTTGATATGAGAGAAAAGGGAACAGAACTTCATAAAGCAACAGTTGTTGGTGATACAGTTGGCGACCCATTTAAGGATACTTCATCAGTAGCATTAAACCCTATCATCAAATTCACAACATTGTTTGGACTGTTAGCTCTAGAACTTGCTTTGGTGTTATCACCTGTAGTAACTACAACTTTTGCAGTAATATTTTTTGCAATATCACTTGTATATGTTGTTAAATCATTCACAAGTATGGTTATAAAATAGTCATTTAATTATAAACTAAAAAAGCAGATAGATAACAATCTATCTGCTTTTTTTTATTTAAAAATTATAAATACTAATTAAAAACTTTAGCTTTGTAAAAACTCTTTAGCTCTTAATTGTTTATGGAAAGTAATTGCAAATCTATGAGCTTCGTCTCTAATAGATTGTAAAAGTCTTAAAGCTAACATGTTTTTTGATAAAATAATTGGTTTAGATTTTCCCATAACAAAAATCTCTTCATTTTGTTTTGCGAGGGATATAAGAGGAATAAATACTCCAAGCTCATTTAATGCAGCTTCTGCTGAAGCTAATTGACCTTTTCCTCCGTCAACAACAATCAAATCTGGAAATTTTTCATTATTTCTAATAATAGAAGAATACCTTCTAAACACTGCTTCATAAATCATTGCAAAATCATTAATTCCTGTAACAGTTTTAATCTTAAATCGTCTATACCCATTTTTGTCTGGTTTGCCATTAGTAAACTTTACCATAGATGCCACCGGATTTGTGCCAGATGTATTTGAAATATCAAAACATTCCATTATAGCTGGTAAATTCTTTAATTTTAAAACCTCTTTTAACTCTTGCAAAGCATCCGTTTTTGAAACATATTGATTGATTTCTTCAAGATTGATTTGTGTAACAGTAACTCTTTCAGACATAGAATTTATTGCAAAAAGTCTATCTCTAATTTCTCTTGCTTTTTCATATTCTTGATTTTTACTTTCCATAATCATTTGTAAATTCCAAATCTTCTGTAATTTTTGAAATTTACCTTTTAAAAATAATTCTATTTCTTTTAAATTATTTTTATAATCGACAGAAGATATATACCCCATACATGGTCCATAACATAAATCTGTATGATAGTAAAGACACGATTTTACTTTGGATCTTTCAGGCAAAGAACTTTCTAAAAAAGATATTTTACACGGTCTAATTTTAAAAATTTTATTTAACCAAAAAATTAATTTCTTAATATATGTAATTTGTGGATATGGACCAAAATAAAGTCCCCCGTCTTTAAGAAGTTTCCTAGACATTATCAGTCTCGGGAAATCTTCGTTCATGGTTAATTTAATATATGGATAAGATTTATCATCTTTCCACATAGCATTAAAATGAGGTTGTACTTTTTTTATTAATTCTCGTTCTACAAGCAAAGCTTCTCTTTCAGAAGAACATAAAATATAATTTATTGTTGTCATAGAACTAATTATAGAAGCAGATTTACTGTTTATATCAGAATGGAAATATGAAGTTATTCTATTTTTTAAATCTTTGGCTTTGCCAATATATATAATATTTGCAGAGGAATCTCTCATTATATAAACACCTGGCAAATGAGGAATATTTACAGTGTAATTATTAACTGTTTTTTGCATTATTTTTCTTATACAAACTATTTAATAATTGTTCAATTTCAGGTGATTTTAATAATTTAGCAATTACTACAAATGATATTATACCAGCAATAATTGATATTATTAACGATATAAATAATGTAGCAAATTGTAATTTTATAATTTCATAACTAATTAAACCCATAATAGATGCTGCTATCAAACCTTTAATACTTGATGCTATAATTTTTTTAATACCCATTTTCCCAATCCTAACTCTTAACTTATGCGACAACATTAATACATTAATATATGCACATATTGCCGTTGCAAAAGCTAACCCTCCAACTCCATGTGTTCTCATTAAAATAACACATAAAATTACATGTATAAACATAACAACAAAAGCGATTTTGACAGGAGTCTTTGTGTCCTGAAAAGAAAAAAATGTATTTGCTAATACTTTTGATATCGCATAAGCTGGTAATCCTAAAACATAATAAAATAATGCTTGATTAGTAAGTAATGATGCAAAATTATCAAACTTACCCCTTTCAAACAATACTTGGATAACTGGCAATCCTATAACCATTAAACCAACAGTTGCAGGAAGAAGTGCTATAATTGAAAACCTTATTGAAAAATTTAATGTTTGTTTCATTTCTTCAATATTATTTTGTGCTACTGCTTTCGACATTAAAGGTAATGAAACTGTAGCCATTGCAAGTCCAAAAATAGCAAGCGGCAACTGCATTAATCTATTAGAATAATATAAAGCTGTAATAGAACCATCACCTAAAAAAGATGCACAAATGGTATCAACAAAAGTATTAATCTGATCGACTGAAATTCCAATAACTGAAGGGATCATTAGAAAAATAATTTTTTTAACTCCGGGGTGATTAAAATTAAAATTAAATCTTAATTTCCAGCCAAGATGCTTAAACATTGGATACTGCATAAAAAAATGACCTATTCCACCAAAAATAACACTTATTGCAAGACCTTTTATTTGATTTGATGGAGATAACATTGGTGCTAAAGCTAACATATATATAATTTCGGCAAAACTTAAATTTGCAGGGGCAATAGCTGGAATAAAAAAAGAATTCATTGTATTTAGCAATGCCAGTAACATTGCTGCTAAACAAATGAACAATAAAAAAGGAAACATTAAACGGGTAAGATCTATTGTAAGTTGTAATTTTTCAGGATCAGATGTAAATCCATAAGCTATGATTTTAACCAATAATGGAGAAAAGAAGACTCCCAATATTGTTATAACTATCAAAAGTAATGTTAAAATTGTAAATACAACATCTATAAGTTTTTGAGCTTCATCTTTTGATTTTGTATGCAAATATTCAGAAAAAACAGGAATAAATGCTGCAGAAAAAGAACCCTCACCTAACATTCTTCTTATAAGGTTTGGTATTCTAAATGCTGCATAAAAAGCATCAGCAAACATGCCTGCTCCAAAAAAATAGGCAACAAGCATATCTCTAATATATCCAAATATTCTAGATATTGCTGTGCCAACACTTACACTACCTGCATATTTAACTAATTTTTTGATTTCTAACATATTGAAAGAGATTATACAAAAATAAAAAAGCCGATACTATTAAAATATCGGCTTTTTATATATTGTCAATTATATTGATGCAACTAATTTTGAAAGTCTTGCTTTTTGGTTAGATGCTGCATTTTTATGAATTACATTTTTCTTTTTTGCTTTATCCCATTCAGAAAAAGCACCTTTAAGAGCTATTTTTGCTGCTTCCAAATCTTTTGCCTTTACAGCTACTTCAACTTTTTTTGCCATAGTCTTAATTTTACTTTTTGTTGCAACATTTCTAACTGTTCTTTTTGCAGCTTTTCTAACTTCTTTAAGTGCAGAAGTATGTCTTCCTGTTTTTAATTTTGCCATTATATCCTCCAAAGATATCCATTAATAAATTTTAGATTATAAATTTTACATATTTATAAGGATATAGTCAAATACTGTATTACTATTTAGCTCTGGCAATCGTGACAACAAAAACTTTTTTGACTTTTGATTGCTTTAAAACTTTTGCACATTGATTTACGGTTGTACAAGTCGTAGCAATATCATCAATAAGTAAAATTTTTTTGCCTTTTATTATATCTTTATATTTTTTATCTACAACAAAAGTATCTTCCAAATTTTTTTCTCTTTCTTCTCGTCCAAGACCAAACTGTGCTTTTGTATTTTTTTTACGTAATAAAATATCTTTATATACAGGCTTATGTAATGATGTTGCTATATGCTTTGCAAGCAAATAAGACTGATTATACCCTCTTTTAAATTTTTTTACAAAATGTAATGGAACTGGTAATATAATATCAATACTATCACACCAATCTTCTTTATGGATTAAATCTATCATAGGTTGTGATAATTCATCTGCTAAAAAATATCTATTTGAATATTTAAATTTTTTTATTATTTTCTTTATATTATCTTTATAAACATATGGAGCTTTTAAAACTTCAAAATATATATTTTTATTATCTTTACAATCATAGCAATGAGCACCACCGTCTTGAAGAGGCATAGAACATTTTTTACATACTAAACCTTCAATTTTTAAAAAGCTATCAAAACAATAAGCACAAATATTATTTTTTTTATTAAAATGCAATGTTTTGCCACAACAAGCACAAGTTCTTGGAAAGATCATCGATATTAAAAAATATATAATGTTTTTCATTTTTAAAATTGTATAGTTAATTTACTTGCAAATTCAACTAATGTATAGTTTTCATCCGGCACAAAAGTATATATATACCTAGACCAACCCGCACCAAGAGTAAATCTAAAATTTTTAGATATTTCATAATCTGTTGTTAATTTAAAACCATAATTCTGCAAATTATTATCTTCAACATTAACAGCAGAACTTTGTGTATTATAAAAAAGATTAGAATCAAATATTAATCTATTTTTTAAAGGAATAATACCAAAAAATGGAATTTTTAAACCTGATGGAAATAACAAATCTGAAGTTATTTGTCCAGTAATTGCATTAGAAATTATTTGACTAGATAATTTGCCTGTTGAATTTTTTGCCCATTGTTGAGAATTATCATATCTTAAGCTCATTCTCCACTGTTTAATATCTACCGCTCCCTGCATTGCCCATTGAAAAGTTTCTCCTTCTTGTATTAATGCTTTTTTACTAATATCTGTTTCTTCTGTCGTTGTTATATCAGTTTCAAACAAAAGATCAAATTTCTTTAAAATTTTAAACTTATAATCACATCCATACATTATGCTATCTGCATAAGAAACATTTGCTGTTGTACTTGTTTTTTTATTATGTTTTAGATTTAATTGTGTATCACTTATCACCTGTGTATCAAAAATCTTTTCAAATCTTGTAATCCCTATCAATATATCTGGCCATGTCTTAGTATAGATATCTTTAGATGTACCAGTTATATAAGACTCTTCTTCTCCTTCTGTAAAAGTAAAACTTAATGTCATAGTTTTTATTGGAAGCAAAGCTCCCTGTAAATTAAAAGATTCAAACGGATTATATCTTCCAATAATTCTTCTGTCATCTCTTTGTACAACACTTTTTACTATATATGTACTTGTTGAAGACGTAGGTAAAATTTCTTTCATTAAATTCCCTCTAATCCACAACTTATCTACTGCAAATCCTATTGATGAAAAATCTTTTTCTACATTTGAATAAGCATCTGAATCCTGCATTCTGTAAGATGTTGTAAAAGTTAATGATTTTAAGTATTGAGAATTTACAATATCTCTTGCCTGTAAATTCCATGTTAATTCAGTAGTTCCCGTTCTTTCTATATATTTTGTCTGACCTGGATAAATAATATTTGCTGTGTCAGAACTATAATTTAAATCATATGTTTCTTTTGTGTTAATACTATAAATAATGCTTGGTTGAAGCCATTTGGCAATTTGAAAATTTAAACTTGCTCCAATATCTTGATTTAGTGATTTATCATAATTAATTTCTTTATTTATAAAATCTTCTTTATTTTTTTCATTTACTCTAGTTAAAACATATCCCGGTGAAAACACAACTTTATCAAAAATTTTAAATGGAGTTTTAAGACCCCATGTTTCTGTTTTTTCTAATGTTAAAAAATCATCAATATCCATATATTTCCTAAAAGTTTCAAGATCTAAGAAAGTATTAGAATCTTTAATTTGTTCATCAGGATAAACTTTATAATATGAATTTGTTACTTTATAATCCCAAGTAAGACTTGTTGGAAGAAATTCTATATCTACAGGATTTAAATATACTAAATTTGCATATACAGTTTCTGCATCTTCTAATCGTTCAATTTTTTCTGTATCTTTTATTGCTCTTGTATATTGTAGAGAAACTTTTGGTAAATCAGTCCCTGCAGACAACACTGTTTCAGCTTTACCTGTATATGCAAGGACTCTACCTTCATCAAGAATAGACACTGTATCCGATACATTTTGTAAAGCTAAAGGAGTAACAGTTTTTGTTTTAGTAATAGAAGCTTTTAATGGCAATACATCTATTCCATCAATATTTACACCTTTAAAAGTAACTGCTGCATAATCTTCTAAATAATCTCTATTGTAAGTCCCAGGCGCAAATGTTTGAAAATTTTGATCTATACTTTTTCTATTTAAGTCCAAAGTAACAGCACCTACATCTCCAGTTCCATCCCATTTTAAATTTAAATCTACTTTCCATGCATTACCATCTTTACTTTTAGAATCTTTCACATGAATTTCATTTACCCAAATTTCTCCAGCATCAGCTTGTTTTGTTTTAATCCCAGTTTGGATAAAAGAAATTTGCTGCAATGATGGACTACCAACTTTTGAAATATGAGTATCTTCTGTACTCCACTGCGCAGTAGCCCCATAACCTTCTTGTTTTATTGCAATTAAAGTCCACTTATCTTTTAAATCTTTTGTTATTGGCAAAGTATATTGAAAATAGTTATCACTATCTCCTCCAATTCTCATAATAAATTCACTTTCATTACCTGATTCAATTGCAGTAGAAGATGAAACATACAAGAAAAATTTAAATTTTTCATAACTGGAAACATCAATCGCACTACTTATATAAGTCGTTTTTGCATAAAACTCATCATTTGATGAACTTGAGTTATATGATAAATCTAAAGATTGTTCATCTCTTATAATACTCGAATCTATATCATACAAACTTTGATAATCTGAATTTGTTAATAATGATATATATTTAGGATTATCCCTTCCTATGGAAGAAATTTCAAAATCACTTAAAGAATTTGATTTACTTGCTTCCCATTTATTCCCAACTACTGAAATTTTTCCAATAGTAATAGTTCCCTGTCTATCTCCAGAAAGTGTTATTCTTGCAATTTTTGTATTTCTCCATAAATCTTGATTTGTCATATCTAATGGAATTTGTAATCTTTGCCATGTAGTTTTATTTGTATCCAAATATGTATTAAGTATAAAACTATTTAAATTTAATTCATATTTATCTAAAATATTATTAGTATTTAAATCTTCTGTATCTAATTTACCGTTATTAGCTCCTATTTTGGATACACCGTAAGTAGTAGTTTTATTTTGAAAATTTCTTCCGACATCTTCCCAAGGGCTAATTAAACCATCTCCATTTGTATCTTCTGTGTCAAGTATATAATTTCTATCAGAATCCTCGCTTATATTTGATGCATAATCAAGTTGTACCGTTGTATATCGAAAATCTCCTTTTACCCATATTTCTAAATATAATTTATCAGAAAAATCATATCCTGAATCTGAAAGAACCTGCCCAATGGAAACATGTTCACAAGCAGTTAAATCATATGTTAAATCCATAACTTGTTGTTTTTCGCCAGAAACAATTTCTAAATTAGGATCTATTGTTTTTTTCTCCACATCATAGTTTTTCCATGTTATAGCCTTTGTGTCATAACCAACATTAATACTGTTTGGTGTTGAAGAATAAAACCATTGATCATCTATTAATGTTAGTGAATCTTCTTGTTTTGCTCCTTCCATTGATTCAACAATTGCCTTACCAGTTGTATTTTCTATATATTGACTCATTGCATACTCAGCACTTGCAGACATTTTTAATCCATCAGTAATTTCAACATCTTTTATTTTAGAATCAACTTCACCAACAAATGTACTTGAAGGTGTACTATACAAATCAGGCAAAGTAGTATCTTCTGCAGAAAATTCATATATAAAACTTCCACCAACAGATAATTGGTTATTGAAAGCATATTGAGACCTTAGACCAACAAGAGTTGATCCGGCAGAGGTTCCTCCAAGTGGAGAATAATCATAAGAAATATCAATTGTGGAACTATCTTTTATAAGATCTTCTTTCAAAATTGTCACAATACCAGCATCATAGTCAATTACATAATCATCATTAATTTTTAATGTAACACCATCAATAATGACTTTTTCAGACATAGGAACTATATCAGTTCTAAGATTAAAAATTTTTACTTTATATTGATATTCTGTAATAAAATTATATCTATGTGTAGCAGATGTATATAAATCATCATGCAGCGGAAAACCATTTATAGGTTGTAAATTAAATATACCATTATCAAAGTCCACAGTAATATTTGCATCATATCCTTCAACATTTGGGTATTTTGGAACTGATTTATTACCGGGATTTATTATTGTAGGCACAGAATTATTTAGATCTCTAACTTCTAATATAAAGTTATCTCTTCCATTATATTTCGTAATTTGATAATTACCAAGACTATAGAATGTATATAACTCTGTTGATAATGCTGTTGTATTATTAACATCCTTAATAACTTGTGGACTGCCAGGCGATATAGTACTGCTATCTGATAACCATGTCCCATCTGAGAATTGATAATCTATTGCAACAACATATTGTTTTGACAAAGTAGTTTTAAATGTTATAACTCCTGTATTATAATCTATTGAATAATCAGTACCTGCAACAAGTTTAATAAAATTACCAGTATATGGGGTTTCCGATAAATTTTTCATATATTGCAAAGGTGTTGATGTTGAAATAACTATATAATCAGTTGCAGAAACCTTTGCTTTGTCTAAATATACTTTAGCACTATCCTGCTTAATAGTTTTTGATGAATCTTTTATTATTGAATAATATTTGAGCTGTATATATGCCGTATCTGCTATAGTTTTCTTCTCTGTTTTTGCATTGCCTTTAAATTGCTTACTTTCAGAATAACCCTTTGTTTTTGAAAAAAATGCATTTGTACTTAACCCTTTATATTTTGTATCTATTTTTGCACCAAATAATTGTTTTGAATATCCTGTAAATTCTGTACTTGGAAGTAATACATCAATATCACCGAAAGCAGCTTGCTGGATAAATTCTTCTTTATCGCCTTTATATACAATTGATATATCTTTCTTATTATTTTGTGTATCATCAAAATCAATATTAAGTTCTAATTTATTCCCTACTTTCCCTTTGATTTTCATTTGTAATTCTTGTGCCATTGAAAATGATGATGAATTTGTTCTTTTCCCGGATTCTTCATTATCATACAGTGTTGCAGAGTAATCTATACCTATAAGTTTTCTTCCTGATAAAAGCAACTGTGACTGAAAAGGTAAATTTGTAAGTAAACTTGTTGACGAAGAAGATTCTGCAGGATTTTGTTTTTTGTTTTCTTCTTTTCCTATTATCTGTTGTGATGTCTCTGTTGATTTTATTATTTTGTTATCTTCTTCTTCAATCTTATCCAAAGCTTCTTCTCCTGCTACATGTGGAGATGTTGTTGTTGGTATAGCTAACTCATATAATGTTTCTTTCTGGGGTTCTTCAATAATAGCACCGGATTGATAATATGTTCCAATTTCATCTTCATTGAATGTTGTTGTGGAAATTGATAATTTTTCAGTTTTAGTTGTTGATGTTGAAAGTGAAATTCCAGTACTTGTAGAAATAAATAACTCATCTTTTTTAATTGCTGATGTTGAAACTAAAACTTCAGTATTTGTAGAAACTTGAATAGAAAATGTCGCTGTTGAAATTGATAAATCATCATTTTTAATTGCCGATGTGGAAACTTGAACAGAAGGTATTGATGTAGAAATTGGGGACTCATTAACTTTAACTGTTGATACAAAATCTGAAATCTCAGTATCATTAGAAATTTGCACAGAAGTCGTAGAAATATAAATATCGGCAGAATAATTTTCTGCATAAATATAACTACAACATAATATTAATAAAAATAAAATAATTTTTAATTTCACTATTAAAAATCTCTATGTAAATTAATCATATAAATTTATACTAAAATATTTGACATCTTTTTTATTAACCCACCATTTATTAAAATTCCACCCGATACCAGCTGCTGCAAGTTCTATGCCATTAAATCTTTTATGTATTGCAACAAGATTTTCAGGATAATATAAAAATATACAAGGCACATCTTCTTTCATAATATCCTGTATTTTATGATATGACTGTATTCTTTGTTTTTTGTCAAAAGTAGTTCTTGCTTTTACAAGTAATTTATCAACTTCGTCATTTTTATATGACATAAAATTATACTGGCCTTTATTTGACTGTTCTGAATGCCACAAAGAATACTGATCAGGATCTATAGCTGTATTCCACCCTAAAATTAATGCATCAAAGTTTTTTTCGTTTACATACTGGTTAATAAATGTACTCCACTCTAAAATTCTTATATTTACTTTTATTCCAATCTGTTTAAGTTGTTCTTGGATAATTTGTGCTGTCAATTCTCTGGCTTTATTACCTTGATTTGTAATTATATTTATCTCGAATTGTTTACCTTTATATAAAAACATTCCATCTTTATCTTGTTCAAAACCGATATCTGATAATAAATTTTTTGCCTTTTCTCTATTATATTCATATGGTTCTATATTTTTATAAGCCCATGATTGTGGTGGAAATATTCCATTAGCTTCCTTTGCCATCCCAGATAAAACCCCATTAATAATATCTTGTTTGTTAATAGCATGACTAATTGCTCGTCTAAATTTTACATTATTATATGGTTCTTTTAATAAATTAAATCCTAAAAATGTAAAACTAAATGCAGGATATCTATATTTATTATAATTTTTAAAGAAAACATCATAAGCTTTCCATTGATCTGTAGTTAAAGAAAGTTCATCAATAGTTTCATTTCTTAATTCCAAAAACTGAACTGATTGATCAGGAATAACTCTATATAAATAAGTTGATATGTATGGCATCCCATCAAAATAAGTTGGATTTGCTTCTAAAATAATTTTCTGGTCTGTTATCCACTTTTTTAAAATATAAGGACCTGTACCTATAGGCATTCTATTATATTTTGAAGTATTTATATCTTCATTTTCAAAAATATGTTTTGGAATAATACCAATACACCAACTCTCTAGTATAGGTGCAAAAGGTTCATCATAAGAAACAATAAAAGAATAATCATCTATTATTTTAATTTTTTTTATCATCAAATAATTTGAAGAAAAAGGAGTTCTTGTCATTGGATCAACTAATTTTTTATATGTAAATTCAACATCTTGAACTGTAAAAGGTATTCCATCATGCCATAAAACATCTTTTCTTAATTTAAACAAAATAGATAAACCATTATCTATAACTTTATAACTTTCTGCTAAATCACAAACAAGATTAAGATCTTTATCGTATTTTAAAAGACCATTATAAACAAAAGCATTTATAGCAGATGATGAAGAGTCAGATGCAAGTATAGGATTTAAATATATAGCATCTCCTATACCGGCTGTAACATACATATCACAATATTTATCTTGTACTTGGCGTTCTACATTATTATTTGATATTTTATTATTTCCACATGCACAAAAAATCAAAAAAATCATTATATAGAATAGTTGAATATTACAAAAGGTTTTCACTTTCTATCACCATCATAATTATATCCCTGATTTTGGATAAGTTTTTTATCTTGTTTTTGTGTAATAACATTTGGATATATATTCGCTAATTTTTGAGCTGTAGGTAAAATTGATCCTGCATTTCCATCAATATGATTTCTTGCGATATTTAAGCTATCTACTGCTTCTTGAACTTTCTTATGTGCATCAGCAAAATTTATTAAGAAATTATTAAATTTATTTATTAATTTCTGGGCATTTTCTTTAATACTTTCAACTTCATCGGATTGCTGTTTGGCTTCCCATAATTTTGCTATTAAATTTATTGTATTAATTAATGATGTTGCAGAAACTAGAGCAATTTTTTTCTTCCATGCATTACTTGTTAAAAATGGTTTTTCTTGACAAGCAATAGAAAGAGCACTTTCTGGATTTACAAACATCAATGTAAAATCAGGTTCAACAAGCTCACTATTTTCTTGTAATTGTTCCGGATATTTTTTACTACTCAAATCATCAATAACAGCTTCTATTTGCTTAATATGATTTTTCAAAGCTTCTTGTTTTTCTTTATGTTCAGTTTTATTGATGTATTTTTCATAATCAACAAAAATTGTTTTAGCATCTATTATAATCGTATTACCATTAGGCAATTTTATCATTATGTCTGTTCGTTTGTTATCTTTTAACTGAGTTTGTATAAAAAGATTTTTACCAATTATAAGGCCTGAATTTGTAAGGATATTAATTATTGTCTCTTCTCCCCAACTTCCTCTAACAATTGATTCACCTTTTATTGCATTTGTGAGTTCAAAAGCACTAGTACTTACTTCATTTGTTTTAGAAACCAAAGCTTCTAATCTCTCTTTTAAAGCTCCTTCCCTTTTATTATCTTGTTCAACAAAATTTGAAATTTGTTTTTTAAAATCATCTATATTAAGTTGAATTGGTTTCAATATACTGCTTATTGATTCTTCATTTGATACCTTTATCTTAATTTGACTATCGGAAATAATTTTATTTACTAAATTTTCAAACTCAATTTTGTTTTTTTGTTGCAAAATTTCAAAATCTTTCTTGTTTTTTTCAAGTTGTTCTTTTTCAATAATAATTTGCTGGTTATAATTTTCTAATTGATGATTTTTATTTACTAATTCATCTTTTTCTCTGCTTTGCTGTTGAAGTTGAATTTCTTTTTTATTTAACTCATCTTTTACGAATGTTATATCATTTTTCTTAGATGATATTAGATACCCAACTACAACACCAATTAGAGAAAAAAATCCTATTACAGCAATTTGAATAATATCCATATTTTATTTTCCTTATTATAAATTATCCCACTGTTTTTTACCTTCTCTTATTTGCTTAATACCTAAACTGTCTTTTTGTAAATATGATGAATATTCATTCCCCATAGAATTCATTGTTTTTTTCCAATTTTTACCTGAATAAACAGATGCATTATATTGTTTAATCCCAGGCAAATTATTAAACCATTTTTTAAATTTTTCCCAACCAACTTTAATAGATGATATAAATTTAACTACTATTTCATTTTTTAAAATATTATCATAAACTTTTTCTATTCGTTGACTTATAGACAAATCTTGTGCATAAACCATTGTTGGAACTGCAAAAAAGACATTAAACAATAATAACAATACTAAAATTTGTCTCATCTTTCTTCTCCTTTACTTTTTAATTTTTCAATTTCATTTTTAAAATCATCATCAACATGAAATCCTTTTTCAATAGCTCTATCCATACTTTGCTTTGCTAATTCATATTTACCTAACATTAAATATACTGCTGATCTTTTATAATAATATTCTCCATTATCTTTAGATAACAATATCGCCATTGTATAATATATTACTGCATTTCTATATTCTTTTTTTAATGCAGCTATATTACCTAAAAAGAAATATCCTAAATAATTGTTTGTTTTAATATTTACTGACATTAAAAACATTTGCTCTGATTGATTATAATTACTTCTTGTAAAATATTCTTTACCAATCACATCCATTATATTACTGCTATCTTTAATATTTTTTAATCCTTGTTGAGCTATTTCTTCAAAACTTTTAAAATCAGCTTGTTTTTTATAAATTTCCATCATAGCTAAATAGTATTGTTCTTTATCTGGATTTTTCTTTACTGCCAATTTTAAATTATCTATAGATTTATTCAAATCATTTACCTTAAAATAATAGATAGCAAGTGTATAATAATAATAATCCGGTATAATAAATTTTCCTTGGCTTATTGTCCGTTCTAATAATTTTATGGCTTCTTCAACTTTGCCGGAATCAGCCAACATTATTGCAATATTATTTACAACAGTAATATAGTCTGTACTTGTTTTAGGAATTTTTGAATAATATTTTTTAGCTTTATCATTATCTTTGTTTAATTGAGCTATATGTCCAAGATGAAAGACTGTATATGCATTATTTTGTTTAATTGATAAACTCTTTTCTAAATCGTTCTCTGCTTCTTTCAAATGATTTTCATTTATATATATTATACCTCTGGTTATATAAGCATGTTCTGCTGTATCAGGAAATTGATTAATCGTATCAGTCATCAATTTTTCTGTATTTGTCCAAAGAATTGTTCTGTTATATGTAAGATAAAATAATATACTACTCAAGCATATAACACATAAAAACAACATGAATTTGATTTTCGGATAACTCAAATATATACATCTAACAAATTCTGCAAAAAGATAAAATAATCCGATATAAGGCAAATAGACATATCTATCTGCAACATGAGCAACCCCTGTTGGCATTATGCCACTAGATGGTAAAAGAGTAACAATAAAAAATAAAAAGCCAAACAAAATTTTCTTTGTATATTTCATACTGAAAATAACAGCAAGAAATATCAAATACAGTACCATTGGTGAATATAAAATAAATGGCGGTGGCAGTGTATATAAATTATAAAAATTTGGATAAAGACAAGATAAATTTATAGGAAAAATACACTTCCAAATGTAAAACAAAATATTATGATGTGTATTTAAAATATCTATAATTCTTACAAAAAATGTTGTTATTTCCTTTTCTTCAGTAGAATAATGACTAACTATTGCAAGCCAACTAAAAAATAATGAGATAATAATAAATGGAATATATTTTTTTATATTCTTAAATATAGATTTATCCTGATAATAATCTATTAATATTAATATTGCCGGTAATGTAACAGCCATTGGTTTAGATAAACATGAGAATAAAAAACATGTCAAAGATAAAAAAAGAAATATCTTATGATACTTTAAGTCATCAATTTTTATATAAAATAGAATAGATAGCAAATAGAACAATGAATACAAAGTATCCTTTCTTGATGTTACCCAAGCCACTGCCTCAACATGAACCGGATGTATAGCGAAAAGCAATGATACTATATACGATATCATAAAAGATTTAGACAATTTTCTTAAAATTAAAAAAACTAGTAATGTATTAAATAAATGTATTAATATATTGTCTAAATGATAAATATACGGATCTAATTTAAAAAAACTATATTCTACAGCATACGATAGTGTTACTAAAGGATGGTACAATTTATAATAAGATTCTGTACAAATTGTTTTAATGTTACTTAAAGATAAATTCGTAATATACGGATTTTCTACAATCATTACAGGGTCATCAAGGTTAACAAAATCTGCTGACAAAATTGGATAAAATGCAAAAATTGTTATATAAGAAAGTAGTATAAGTAAGAATATTTGATATTTTTTTAGCATAAAAACTCTAATGTTTTAAAATATACATATTAACAATGTATTTTACTATTTTTAATAACATACTGCAAAAGAACATTAAATTTTATTTTAAATACACAAAATACCCTATATTAATTTATTCCTACAAATATTGAAAAAATGTAATCTTTTTGATATAATTCACTAGGTTTAGTCTTGTTAAGGACATAAATACACACACAAACGAATTATTCAAAAGTCCCTTTTTAGGGTTTGAGTTTTGAAGTTTGTGGAGGTCACTTTTCTAAAGTGAAAAAAACTAAAGGAGCAGTTTATGGCAAATGTAACAATGAAGTCGTTACTAGAATCTGGTGTACATTTTGGACATCAGACTAGAAGATGGAATCCAAAAATGGGGAAGTATATTTTTGGTAGCAGAAACAAAATTCACATTATTGATCTTCAAAAAACGTTGAAAGAGCTTAAAAAAGTTTACAACATTGTAAGAGATTATGCTGCAGAAGGTAAAGAAATTCTATTTGTAGGCACAAAAAAGCAAGCTCAAGGTCCTATCAAAGAAGAAGCTTTAAGATGTGGTGCATATTTTGTAGCACAAAGATGGTTAGGTGGAACTCTTACCAATTTTGAAACATTAAAAAAATCCATAGCTAGATTGAAAGAGCTTGACACAATGAAAGAAAATGGTATCTTCCAAGTTTTATCAAAAAAAGAACAATCTCAAAAAGAAAAAGAAAGAATAAAATTAGAAAAGTCTCTTGAAGGTTTGAAACAAATGCAAAAACTTCCTCAAGTGATGTTTATTATAGATCCTCAAGAAGAAGCAACAGCATTGGCAGAAGCAAGAAAATTAGGTATACCTGTAGTTGCAGTTTGTGACACAAACTGTGATCCTGATTTAATAGACCATCCTATTCCTGGAAATGATGATGCGATAAGAGCGGTAAAATTGTTCTGTTCAGTTATTGCAGATGCAGTTTTAGAAGGAAAAGGAATTGAGAACAAACAAGAGAATGGCACAGTTGAAGAAAATATTGTAGAAGGAACTGAAGAAGTTTTAGAAAATAATAAAGAAGAAGTTAAAGTAGGAGAATAATAATGTCAATTGAACTTATATCAAAACTTAGAGAAATGACAGGTGCAGGAATAAAAGATTGTAATAATGCACTTAAAGAAGCAAATAATGATATTGAACAAGCTATTAAAATTTTAAGAGAAAAAGGTATAGCTTCAGCAGTTAAAAGAGCTGATAGATCAGCTAAACAAGGGATTGTTTATTCAAGTATTAGCGATGATAAAAAAACAGGTGTTTTAGTTGAAGTAAACTGTGAAACAGATTTTGTTGCAAGAACAGATCAATTTAAAAACCTTGTTGTAACTATTGCATCTCATGTTGCAAAATCACAATCACAAGAAAATATTTTAGAACAAAAATATGATAACACACAAACAGTAAAAGATTTAATTACAAATGCAATTGCAACAATTGGTGAAAATATTATATTAAAAAGAGCTGTTAAGTTTGTATCCAACGGTGTAGTTAGCTCATATATACATATGAATAATTCTTTAGGTGTTTTAGTCGATTTTGAATGTTCAGAAGAAGTTGCTAAATCAGAACAATTTCAAACTCTTACAAAAGAAATTGCAATGCAAATAGCAGCTGTTAGCCCTCTTTATATAACAAGAGATCAAGTTCCTGCAGAAGAAGTTGCTAAAGAAAAAGAAATATATGTAAAACAACTCCAAGATGAAGGGAAACCTGCAAATATAATTGAAAAAATTGTTGTTGGAAAACTTGATAAGTTTTATTCTCAAATTTGTCTTATAGACCAACCTTATATGAGAGATACAACCGGTAAAGAAAAAATTAAAGAAGTTATTGCTAAAGCAGGTAAAGATATAGTAGTAAAACAGTTTGCAAGATTTAAAATTGGTGAATAAATGAAAACTAAAAGAGTTTTACTTAAACTTTCAGGAGAAGCTTTATCTAGTAATGATAAGTCTATTTGTTCTGAAAGTCTTCAAAGTATTGTTGAAGAGATAAAACCTGTTTTATCTAAAGGTATCGAACTTTCAATAGTTGTTGGAGCAGGAAATATTTGGAGAGGTGCAGGAAAAGAAATTGATAGAGTTTCTGCTGATAAGATGGGAATGCTTGCAACAACTATAAATGCAATAGCCCTATCCGATATTTTAAAAGCAAACAATATAAAATCTATCATCTTATCTGCTAGTGGAGTAACTAATTTTTGTGATACTTTTTCACAACAGAAAGCTGAAGAATATCTATCAAAAGGTTATGTTGTTGTATTTGCCGGTGGAACAGGGAATCCTTTTTTTACGACTGATACAACAGCTGCTTTAAGAGCTTCCGAAATTAAAGCTGATGTTATACTTAAAGCAACGCAAGTCAATGGAATTTACACAGCAGACCCTAAAAAAAATCCTTCTGCTATAAAATATGATAAAATAACATATCAAGAAGCTATTGATAAAAAATTAAAAATAATGGATATAAGTGCTTTTTTACTATGTATGGAAAATAATATTGCTATTTATGTTTTTGATTTTCATAAAAAAGGCAATTTGTTGAAAATGTTAACTAATCAAAATATTGGGACAATCGTTTCTTAATTTTGGAGGAAAAATGTTACCAAAAGAACTTTTATTATCTGGCGAAGACTCTATGAAAAAAACCATAGAAAAGATGAAACATGATTTTTCAACAGTTAGAACCGGCAGAGCAAATCCTGCTGTTTTAGACAATTTAAAGATTGAAAGTTATGGATCTATGATGATATTAAACCAATTAGCTGGTATAAGTGTTCCTGACGGTAGAACATTAGAAATTAGACCTTGGGATATTTCACAATTAGCTGCAATAGAAAAAGCCATCCTAAAATCAGATTTAGGACTTACACCTATTAATGATGGAAAAATTATTAGAATATCTATTCCATCTCTTACAGAAGAAAGAAGAAAAGAAATTATAAAAGTAATTAACAAAATGTCTGAAGATTACAAAGTAGCAATTAGAAATGAAAGAAGACATATTGTTGATGGAATAAAAAAATCTGAAAAAGATAAATTAATAACTGAAGATGATAGAAAAAAATACGAAGTTGATTCTCAAAAACTTACAGATATATACATTAAAAAAATAGAAGAATTAGTAGTAATAAAAGAACAAGATTTGATGAAAATCTAACAATAAAAACATGGAGGATAGTAAAATGGCATATGTAATAGATAAAGATGTTTGTGTTGGTTGTGGAGCATGTGAATCTACATGTCCAGCAAGCGCAATAGCTGCAACAGATGACAACAAATACAGTATAAGTGATGCTTGTGTTGATTGTGGAGCATGTGCAGCAGCATGCCCAGTATCAGCAATAGCTCAAAAGTAATAAAAAGGTGTCTTTAAAAGAAAAAATAGACTTGTCTAAATTGCCAAAACATATAGCTATAATTATGGATGGTAATGGCAGGTGGGCTAAAAGTAAATTTTTACCAAGATTTATCGGTCATACTAATGGGGTCAAAACTGTAAAAAATATTGTTGAGCTTTCAAGAAAGCTTAACATAAAAGTTTTGACCCTATATGCTTTTTCTACTGAGAATTGGCAAAGACCTCAAGAAGAAATATCAGGACTAATTTCACTGTTAATAACTTATTTAAAAAGTGAAATAGAATCTATGATAAAAAATCAAATATCATTCAGAATATTAGGTGATATTTCAAAATTTTCTAAAGAAGTACAAGATGAAATTGAAAATGTTTGTAATAAAACCAAAGATAATAGTGGTTTAGTTTTAAACATAGCTCTAAACTATGGTGCAAGACAAGAAATTATAAAAGCTTTTAAGTCTTTATATAAAAACAAAATAGATAACCCTACTGAAGAAGATATCTCGAATTGTTTATATACAAAAGGGTTACCTGATCCTGATTTACTTATAAGAACATCCGGAGAAATGAGAATATCAAACTTTCTTTTATGGCAAATCGCATATGCAGAAATTTATATTACCAATGTATTGTGGCCTGATTTTTCAGAAGAAGAATTTTACAAAGCAATTTTAGAGTATCAAAAAAGAGACAGGCGTTTTGGTAGTATTTAATTTTAAACTTTTGGAGAATAAATAGTATGCTTTTACCTAGGATATTGACTGCTTTGGTAGGAATCCCTATAGTTATGTTATGTATATATATTGGAGGATTACCTTTCTTTTTTATGTTTTTTGCAGTAATAATATTTTCTGTTATGGAATTTTATACAATATGCAAAAAATATAATCCAATGAATATTATTGGCATATTTATAGCTGCCGTATTTTATATTTCATTATACCTGAATTTATATGTTCAAGAAGTTATAATATTATCTATATTTTTGATTTTTCTAATTACAATGTTAAGAAATAGAATAAATAATGTGTCATGTGAACTTGCTATTACTTGCTTTGGTACATTCTTTCTTACTTGGTCATTGTATCATATGGTTTTAATAAGAGATATTGCAAATTATGGTATGCAATACATAATATTTTTATTTGTGAATATATGGGTTCTAGATACCGGTGCTTATGTTGTCGGTAAAAAATTCGGAAAACATAAGCTTGCAAAATTCATCAGTCCTAAAAAAACTATTGAAGGTGCAATTGCTGGTGTATTTACCGGTATATTTACTGCAATAATATGCAGAGAAATATTTATGCAAAATATCATTTCAATTCAAGAAACTATAATTTTTGCAATTGTTATTTCTATTGTCGGACAATTTTCAGATTTGGCAGAATCACTATTTAAAAGAGACTGTAATATAAAAGATTCCGGCAACATTCTTCCTGGACATGGCGGAATGTTAGATAGGTTTGATTCTTATATTTTTTGTGCACCGATATTTTACTATCTAATTATATTCATCAAAGGCTAAGTCTATATAACTTCCACTTATATCATATACTGGTATTTATAAATATTGAAGGATTATATATTTATTTTCTATAATTATACTTATGAAAGATAAAATAATGATAATTCTTGATGATATAACAAAACTGGATGTTGATGTAATAGTAAATGCCGCAAACACTTCATTACTTGGTGGTGGTGGAGTTGATAGCTCAATCCATAAAGCTGCCGGCAAACAACTTCTTGAGGAATGTAAAACTTTAGGTGGATGCAAAACTGGCGAAGCAAAAATCACAAAAGGATACAATCTAGTTTCAAAATATGTTATTCATACAGTTGGACCTGTATGGAATAATGGCAAACATAATGAATCTAAACTTTTAGAAAATTGTTATATAAATTCATTAAATCTTTTGCTTAAATATGATCTCAAGACTATTGCTTTTCCATCTATTTCTACCGGTGCATATAGATTCCCAATAGAACAAGCAAGTAAAATAGCGATTAAAAGTGTTTACAATATTATACAACAGAATATTAATAAAATCGAAAAAGTTTATTTTGTATGCTTCAGCCAAAAAGATTTTGAAATATATAAAAAAGAATATAATTATGAATAATGATATAAAAGAAGTTGCAAACATCATAAAAAAATCAAAATATGCTATTGCTTTTACTGGTGCAGGGATATCAGTCGAAAGTGGTATTCCCCCTTTTACTGGTGCTGGCGGTCTATGGGAACGATATGATCCTAAATTTATAGAATTGGATTTCTTTTATGCAAACCCTAAACAATCTTGGAAAGAAATGAGAAAAATTTTCTTTAACTCTATGGGGCAAGCAAAACCAAACGAAGCCCATGTTGTTATTTCAGAACTTGAACAACAATGTTTTATTAAAGGAGTGATTACACAAAATATAGATAACCTACATAAAACAGCAGGGTCAAAAAATATTGTTGAATTTCATGGGACAATAAACTCTTTAATATGTATTGAATGTCAAAAAAAATATGATATACCAAACATTGATATAAGTGTTGATATCCCGAAATGTTCTTGTGGAGGAATATTAAAGCCTAATTTCGTATTTTATGGAGAAGGAATTAATCAATATAACTATGAAAAATCAAATGCTATGATAAATAAATCTGATTTAGTAATAATTGTAGGTACAGCAGGCCAAGTTATGCCGGCAGGATACTTACCTTTTATTGCGAAAAACAATGGAGCTACTATTATTGAAGTAAATACTTCAAAATCTGCTTATACAGACAAAATCACAGATTATTATTTCAATATGAAAGCAGGTTTATTTTTCTCAGAATTAAAGAAATATTTCACATAAACTGTTTTTATATCCATAATTCTATTTTATTTATCTATCTAAAATGATATAATTATCAAGTTAATGAATGTTAAAAGGTCAACAATAATGAAGAACATTGCAATATTAGGCTCGTCAGGATCAATAGGAATACAAACACTAGATTTCATTTCAAAAACGAAAAATATGTTCAATGTCTGCGGACTTTCTGTAAATTCAAATATTGAACTATTAAAAAAACAAATAATTAAATTTAAACCTGCCATTGTATCAGTTGGAACTCAAGAAGATGCTAAAGTACTAAAATTATGGTGTAAAAATAAAAGACTTACAATTAAAGTTTTTTATGGTATAGATGGTCTTACAAAAGTTGCAACTTTTAATAAAGTTGACACTGTTCTTTTTGCTATTGTCGGTGCAATAGGAATACACCCTTTACTTGATGCAATAGACAATGGTAAAAATATCGCAATAGCAAACAAAGAAGCTCTTGTTACGGCAGGGCATATATTAATGAAAAGAGCTAAAGAAAAAAATGTTAAAATACTTCCTGTTGACAGTGAACATTCTGCTATTTTTCAATGTATAGGACAAGAAAAAAAAGATTCAATAAAAAGAATTATATTAACAGCTTCCGGCGGTCCTTTTTATAAATCCAATAAAAACTTTTCAAAAATAACAGTGGAAGATGCTCTTGCTCATCCTACTTGGAAAATGGGTAAAAAAATAACAATAGATTCAGCTACTTTAATGAATAAAGGACTTGAAGCAATTGAAGCATCTGTCCTTTTTGGTATACCTATAGAAAAAATTGATATAGCTATTCATCCTCAATCTATAGTTCATTCTATGGTTGAATTTAATGATGGATGTGTTATGGCACAACTTTCAAATCCTGATATGACACTTCCTATACAATATGCTTTGTCATATCCTCAAAGAACTAATTGTTATATTAAACCTTTAGATTTGACAGAAGTTTCTAAATTAGAATTTTTCAAACCTAATTTTAAAAAATTTAAATGTTTAGAAATTGCTTATAATTGTGCAAAAATTGGATGGACAATGCCTGCTGTAATGAATGGAGCAAATGAAATAGCTGTAAAATATTTTTTGAATAAACAAATATCTTTTGATTCTATTCCAAATGTTATTACTAAAGTAATAACTAAACATAAACTATTAAAAACAAACGATATTCAAAAATATATAGATTCTGATAACTGGGCAAGGTTAGAAGCTGAAAAAATTATAAATTCTTTAGATTTCAAAAAAAATACTTAAAAATAATGGGGCATTATGAAAAAAAGTACAATCTTATTAACTCTTATCTGTTTATTATCTTTATCAGTAAATATTTTTTCTCAAGAAGATGAACAACCTGAAATATTAGTTGAACAAAATCCTACATTAACTACTGAAAAGACTAATGCTAAGGGAATGCATTTATCAATTTATGTGGCTGCATCTGCAAAACATAAAGAACGTATAAATGATTTACTCGATACTACTGAACTTAATACAGTTGTTATTGATGTTAAAGAAATAGATGGTCACATTTCTGTTAAAAATGTCGCAAATAATTTGTCATATTCTAAATCTGTTCCTGATATTTCATCTTACTTATCTCAAATAAAAGAAAAAGGGATCTATACTATTGCGAGAATAGTCGTTTTCAGAGATAATGTTATGCCTAGGAAAAGACCTGAATTGGCAGTAAAGACACCGGAAGGAAATTTATGGCAAGACCGTAAAAATATTACATGGCTTAATCCTTATAACCAAGAAGCTGTAAATTATATACTAGACCTTGCAGAAAAAACAGCAGACATGGGATTTGACGAAATACAATTTGACTATATACGTTTCCCTTCTGATGGCAAAACAAGTCTATGCAGATATGGTGTTAGGAATTCATCAATGACTCCATCTGATGCAATTGTTGATTTCTTAAGACAAGCAAAAGAAAGATTATCTCCTAAAGGTATAAAAACATCAATAGATGTTTTTGGATTAACAACAACAGAAAAAACAGATATGGGAATAGGACAAAAAATAGTTGAAATGGCAGAATATGTAGATTATATAAGTCCTATGATTTATCCATCACATTATGCAAATGGTGAATATGGTATACCAAATCCAAATAAAGAACCATATAGAACAGTATATATAGCATTGCAAGGGGCTAAAAAAAGACTACCAGTAGAAAAGCTAAGACCTTGGTTACAAGATTTTTCTATGAAAGGAGTTAAATATGGTCCAAAGGAACTTCAATCTCAAATACAAGCTTGTTATGATTGTGATGTAAAAACTTGGATGTTATGGAATGCAGCTTGTAAATATACAAAAACAGGCTTAAAAACAAAAGAAGCAGAAAATTCTTACGAGAAAACTTCTACTGAAAAAATCAGAGAATTATTAAAATATGATAATATTAATTCTGCTATGCAAAAAAGGACAACTAATAAATCCAGTAAAAAATTAGAAAATAAATCAACAAAAACTACAAATATGAACAAAATTAGTATATCAACTTCTACAAAAACAAAATAATTCTTGTAACTTTTGAAAGTATTTGATTGTCTAAATGGTATACATATGAACGATAAAGAGATTATTGAAAAAATTCTTGCCGGGCAAGAAAATTTATTTAGACATATAATAGACAGATATAAAGATAAAGTTTTTAGCATTATATTTTCTTTTTGTGGTTACACCAGCGATTGTGAAGATATAGTTCAAAGTGTTTTTATAAAAATTTTTTATTCTTTAAAAAAATTTAAATTTGAATCTTCTTTTTCAACTTGGATGTACAGAATAGTTATAAATGAATCTATAAATTTTGCAAAAAAAAGAAATAATAAAATTATTTCTTTACAAGAAAAAATTTCTAGTGATGATGACCAAGAAATAATTGATTTTATAAAATCAGATGATAATATTGAAAAGAAAGCAATTGAACAAGAAACTCAAAAGCTTGTACAAAACACTCTTATTAAATTAAAAAACAATTACAAAATTGTATTAACACTAAGAGATATTGAAAACTTTTCTTATGAAGAAATATCGCAAATGATGAATGTTTCGGTTGATACAGTAAAAATTTGGTTGTTTAGAGCAAGAAAAAAAATGAGAGAAATATTAATACAAGGAGATCAATTATTATGAAATGTAAAAATATAGAATTAATGATTTCTTTGCATATCGATAATAAATTGTCTCTTGAAGAAGTTACATTTCTAATGGAACATTTAAATTCTTGCGAGAAATGCAGACAAATTTATAAAGATTTTAAAGATATTAAAATAGTTTTATCTGACAGTCAAAAAACTAAAGTAACCAATGATTTTACAGATTCTACTATGAAAAAAATTATAGATTTACAAAATAAAAAAAATGATAATATTATATTTGTTGATTTTGTAAAAAAGCATTTGATAATGGTTGCTAGTTTTGTTTTTATAATTATAGCATCTATAGTTTTTTTATCTAAAAATTCTTCAGATAATAGTGCTTTAGCAGAATACTATTTAAATTATGAGCAATATTCTTCTGTTGAAGATATTTATGATGAAAATATAATATCATTTTTATTATTATATTAATTCTTCTAATATTTTCTTATATTCTTTATTATATGGTGATGCAGATATAGCTTTTTTTATATAATTTAGTGATTCTTGTTTATCATTTAAATCTTTATATAATAAACTGATATTATAATAATAATATCCCTTATTCTCCTTATCCAGTTCCAATAATCTTAATGAAGTATCTATTGATTTTTTATACTCGCCATTCATTGTATAAAATTTTGCAAGATTTCCAAGACATAAAATATCATATTTTTTTAGATCAGTTGCTTTTTGAGCATACTCTATAGCATTTTTGATATCATTTTTTAAATAATAAATTCTAGATAATTCAAATAAACACAAAAAATTATTACCATTTACTGCATCCAATATTTTCAGATAATTTGTTTCTGCTGCTTCTAAGTTTTTATTAATCAAAAAAGATATTTTTACTAATTCTATAAAATATGTTGTTTTTGGTGATAATTCTATTGCTTTCTCTATCATTTTTCTAGCTTTTTGATAATCTTTATACAATGAATATCTTTTACTAAGTGAGAAATAAACGACATGATATTCTTTTGCATCAATATAAGCATTTGTCCAAAATTTATCAGCATTTTTATATTTATCAGATTCTATATACGAAAAACTTGAAAATATTATAGCCAAAACAATCGAAAATACTATTAAATATTTTTGTATTACAGGATACTTTAATACAAATTTATCTAAAATTAATGACAAAACCATAATTATTCCGACAGATGAAATTATTACCCTATGTGTTAAAAATAAATATTCTATTGTAAAAAATGTTGGCAATAAACAAACTATAAACCATATAATCCCAAATAATATAATCTTCCTATTTATAATTTTTTTATAATATACAAAACCTAATGAAGATAAAACTGATATATTTATTATTATAACTTTAAAATTCAATTTTATGTTATATAACATTATTGGAATATATCCAGGTTCTATAAAATTATCTATATAAACCATCATTCCTTTTATTATATTTGCACTATATTTTTGCCAATTTATTAAATATTCTTTTATACTAACATCAGGTACAGCAATACTTCTTAAAACAAAATACACAATTACAATTGGCAATAATATTAAGAAAATTTTAATTACTTTTTCTTTTGAAATATTTAAATCAAAACAATAGATAAATAATCCATATAATGGAATTAATATGACAGTAGTTTCTTTTGTAAATAATGCCATTGAAAAAAATAAAATATATAAAATGAGATGTTGTATTCTGTCTTTTTCTAAATAATTTATAAAATTTATAAAAGATAACATTAAAAAGATTAATAACAAAGTATCATTTCTTGCCGGTATCCATACTGCACAAGAAGTAAATATTGGATGAATAGCCATTAATAAACATATAAATTTTACTATATTCTGATTAAATTTTAATTTAGCTAATAATAAAAATATTAAAAAGAGGCTTAATATAAACAATATTATATTACTTATATGGTATATTTTAGGATTATTCCCAAATAATATTGCTTCAATTGAAAATGATATTGATAAAATTGGTCTGTAATATTGAAAATCGTGTATATAATAACAATCTGTTGTAAAATGTTTGGGAATACTAGATATATCTGAAATATAGTTAATATTATTAATAATTAATGTGTCATCATCTAATTCAGTAAAGCCAAATGATATACTCTTAGCATAAATAGCAAGAATAGATATTGTCAAAATTATTAAAAAAAATATATTACTTCTTATAATTTTATTCATTCTATAAAAACTACCAAGTTGTTAAAGTTTTAAATATTTTTAAATGCTTTGACTAAAATTCTTTTATTGATTTTTTTTGTAACCAAACTAACTATTGGAATTATAATAAAAGGGACTATCATTGCAATACTTGCAGAAATAGGTGATTTTTTTGGCCCTAAAATAAAAAATAATATAATAGCCGTAGATATTCCTGATATCATTCCAATTTTTGCACCCAAAAGAGTAGTTCTCTTCCAATATAATCCATAAATATATGGGGCTAAAAAGCCACCTGCAATAACTCCCCAAGATAAAGACATAAGCATAACAATAAAAGCAAATTCATATCTTGCTATAAAATATGAAATTATTATAAAGACACCACTTAAAAACCTCATCATGACAACTGAATTTTTACTTGATATATTGGGATTAATATTCCCTTTATATAAGTCAATTGATATACTTGAAGCAGAAACTAAAATTAATGATGCTAAAGTTGACATTGAAGCAGAAAGCACTAACAACAAAATTAAAGCTACAACAAATTCTGGCATATATCTTATTAATAATTCAGGAACCATTCTGTCATATTGAACAATTCCATTAACCATAATTGGTGAATCAAAAAACACATGTGTTAATGCACCGGTATAATAAGCACAAGTTGTTATTATAATTGCAAAAAATAAAGTTGTAAAAGCAGCTATTTTTATTACTTTTTCATTCTTTATTGAATAAAATTTTTGTATCATCTGCGGCATACCCCAAGCACCAAAAGAAGTCATAAAAATTATTGAAAAAAGCATGAAATAATCTGGCTTGGCTATGGAATATACATGTTTATAATAATTTAAAGAAACTGTTTGTATTGAATTAATAATTCCACCAGCTTTACCTGATATAATAACTACCATCAAAACAGCTCCTACTAACATTACAAAACCTTGTATAAAATCCGTTATTGTTATGGCAAAGTATCCACCGAGTATCAAATATATAGCTGTTATAACCATTATTATCAAAAGAGCAAAGTCAAAAGATATATTAAAGTTGACTTCAAATAAATATCCAAGTCCTTTAAAAACAGAAGCAGAATATGGAAGTAAAAACATAAATATAACTATTGCAGCTATTATTTTAATATATTTCCCGCCATATCTTGATTGTAAAAATTCAGGCATTGTCATGGCATCTAAATTCTGCGTCATTACTCTAGTTCTTCTTCCTAAAAACATCCATGCAAGAAATGCTCCAAAAAAAGCATTCCCAACAGCAATCCAAAGAGAATTTAATCCAAATATCCATCCAAATTGTCCGGCAAAACCAATAAATACTACTGCAGAAAAATATGTTGTTCCGTAAGCAAAAGCTGATACTAAAGGCCCTATATTTCTACCACCTAAAAAAAAATCATTCAATGTAGTTGTTTTTTTCATACCCCAAATACCAATACCTATCATAACTATCATAAAAAAACTTATTAAAATAATTGCTATCATCTTAAATTCCTTTTAGTATTAATATTTATATATTTTTTCTGCAGTTAAAACATTAAAACCCAGACCTGATAACAATTGTTCTGCATTAGGATGATTTTCAATTTCTAAAATTATCGCAGCTGTTTTTCCATCACTTAACAGAAAACCATAACAATCTTCAATATTGATATCGTTTTGGGATAATTTATTTAATAAAAGATTGAAACTACCAGGTATATTATCAACAACAACAGCTGTAATTTGCCTTTTTGTAACAGTTAACTTATTTTGTTTTAAAACTTCAAAAGTTTTTTCAGGATTATCAACAAGTAATTTCATTACTCCAAATTCACCGGAACTTGCAAGAGACATAGCTCTTAAATTAATATTATTATCTGATAAAATCTTAGTTATCCTTTGTAATTTGCCTGGATTATTTTCTAAAAAAACAGATAAATGATATGCCATAATATACTCCCAAACTTTATTTATTTTTATTTCTTAAATCAAAAACTCTTTTTACTTTACCTTCACTAACAGGCAAGCTCCCTGCATCTACAAACTTTATAATTGGTGTTACTCCTATTTCTTGCTTTAATTCATTTTCTAACTTATTTTGTAACTTTTCTAAATCTTGTAATGTTCCACCAAAATTATCATTGTCTATTTCTAATTTAATACAAAGCTTATCCATGAAATTATTCTCAAAAATTTCAATAACATAATTTCTTCCTGCTTCTGGAATAGACATTATTGTTTTTTCTATCTGAATTGGGAAAATATTTACTCCATTAATAATAATCATATCATCTGTTCTGGCTGTAATTCTTGCAATTCTTCTATGAGTTCTTCCACAAGCACATTGCTCTGTTATAATCTTAGTTAAATCTCTTGTCCTATATCTTATAAGAGGCATTGCCTCTCTTTGTAATGTTGTTAAAACAAGCTCCCCCTCTTGTCCATCTGGAAGAACTTCTAAAGTATTTCGATCAACTATTTCAGGATATACATAATCTTCCCATATATGTAATCCGCTCTGGCACTGACATTCAAAAGCAACTCCTGGACCAGATATTTCTGAAAGTCCATAAGAATTAAATGCTTTTATATTATAAAGTTCTTCTATTTTTTTTCTCATTTCTTCACTGTGCGGTTCTGCACCAATAAAAGCAATTCTTAAATTCAAATCTTTTTTTACATCTATTTTCATTTCTTCTACTGTTTGGAATAATCTTAATGCATAACTTGGCAAAATATGTATAACAGAAGTTTTAAAATTTTGCATAAACCAAACTTGCCTTTTACTATTACCCGGGCCAACAGGAATAGTTAACATTCCAAGCTTTTCAGCTCCGTAGTGAAACCCTATTCCTCCGGTAAAAAGGCCATACCCCATCGTATTTTGAAAGATATCATGATTTCTTGCACCGGCAGTATACATACACCTTGCAGACAAATTAGCCCAATTTGAAATATCAAATGCCGTATGAAAAACAACAGTTGGATTACCTGTTGTTCCGGAAGACGAATGTAATCTAATGACATTTTTTAAATCTGTGGCTAAAAAGCCGTAAGGGAAAGAATTTCTTAAATCATCTTTAGTTGTAAAAGGTAATTTTCTTACATCATCAAGTGATGATATTTT
>Ga0172381_10001238_pt1 | contig 30491 bp, 65 predicted proteins | sample Leawel6488metaG_FD_119754 | JGI IMG/M metagenome (GOLD analysis project Ga0172381, IMG submission 119754) | Leachate microbial communities from a municipal landfill in Southern Ontario, Canada - Leachate well 64-88 metaG | ecosystem: Engineered > Solid waste > Landfill > Unclassified | place... | reverse complement strand
GTGAAAGTACGGCTGCCTCTTGCACGCGCCGGAAGACACCGCCCTGGTCATCCACGAACTCCGCAAGGTATTCTTGCCGATAGATAATCTCAGGTAAATCCCGCCGTGCCGCTTCAACTTCACTTGCTTGAATGTACGGATTATTGACAGTCGGAAACGTCCACGATTGCCAGCCCTCTTCGCCATTGATGCCGCGTTGATAGTTTTCCCAAAACCAGTTGCGCCCTTTTGGAGTACTGATAAATAATGCCTTGCCTAACCTGTCTGATAGCGCCGGTCTGATAGCCTCCGTCCACGCTTCTTTCTGCATGAACGCGCACTCGTCCATTACTACGAAGTCCAGCCCTTCACCGCGCAATGAGTCGGGATTGTCAGCCGATCTAACAGCCACAAAACCACCGCCTGGAAGCGTAACCATCCTATCCACCAGCCTGACCTCTGCATTCGGTATTTTGCGCGCAATTTGTCGCAATGGTCGCCATCCAACCTCGCTCGTCTTGTATGAAGGTGATACCCACCAAGCCCGCCCGCCCTTGCTTGCTGCGTCCAAACACTCGTTGACCCCCAGCCGCGTCTTGCCCCATCGCCGTCCTGCCGATAGCACTTTGAAACGCGCATCGCTGTTATGGACTTCGAGTTGCCCTGAATGAGGTTTAGTTTCAATGACTGTCGGCATTTAGGATTTATTTATGCTCCGATATACCAGGGTTTCGGTATTGGGAAATCGTAACTGGTGACTTTAACTAATTTTCCAGACCTAACAGCAGCACGCAAATCTCGTTTTTCTTCCTTGCTAAGTTGGCCGATGTCTACTACGCCGCCCCTGCGCATTGCGCGGCTGACTATTCCTCCGCCTCCGCCACTTCCACTACCTTTCGCCATAATCAGTTACTCCTTTTCCTCAGCATCGTCCCAGTTGACCGTGACGGTCGCTTTCGCGTCGATGTTCACCTCGTCTGGCACCTTGCCAAACGCCAATTCCAGCACGGCGCGCTGTTTCTGGAAGTTGTTGCTCGTAAGCCAGTCGCGCATAATCATCTCGAAGCGTGTCATGGAGATGGAGCCGTCTTTGTTCGTAATCGGCTCGTTGCCAATCTTCAACGCCAAAGCACGCGCCGCATCAAACGTGCGCGGCCTGCCTCCGCGATTTATGCGCGGATCGCCTTTCACAAAAGGCTTGCCAACCGCCTTTTTTGTGCTGTTATCCGCTGTATCTGTGCGTGCGCTTGCCATTTACAACCTACTTATCCGTTTGTTGGTCTGGATACCAAATCCAGCCCTTCTCACGCGCTAACTCTTCAGCCTTCTTCCCGCCGCCATAGCAGACAAACAAGATTGTCCCGCCGCCTGCGTGTTTGACCGCTTGCTCGTACTCTTTTACCGTTTCATCAAGCCTCTCTGAATAAGCGCGCGTACAATACGATTTCCAACCTTCTGGCACTCCAATAAAGCGCAAGTCATCGTGTCTGTGAGCAATATTCAAATCCACTATTGCCTTTACGCCTATGGACTGCAACCAACGGGTGATCCAACGCTTGCGAAACATCTGCCACAATGCGACCGCTTTTGGCATGTCCGTGTAAATGCTAAAATTAGGCTCGACAATCGCATAACACGCGCTGTTAGCAATGTTTATCGGGTCACGCCACACCTGCTCGAAGCGGTCGTCACTCACATAAAAGTGGTACGTGCCAGTCATGCGGTTTTTGCGTGCTTTCGTGCCCCAACCTATGAACGGCGCTTCCAGGTGATCGGCTTGCATATTGATGTCAAGCATCGGAATGCCGTACTCATTATCAGCCCCCCAAACAGCGTCGGGTACGCGGTAAACTAATGGCTCTTCGTCTTCTGCCTGCGGTTCTGGCACTTCTACTCGCTCCCGCTTCGCAATGTCGCTCATTATCTTATTGACACGCTCATTTTCAGTTTCTACCGAGTCCAATATTTCTTTCAGTTTCACGCGGTCTGTGACAGCCATTGCACCAATCGGGTCGAACGTAGATAGAATCGTGTCTTCTTCTTCAGGCGTTAGATCGACATAAGTCACGGGTATTTTTGATTGTTCAGTCCGTAAAGCCAATGAGACGCGCATATGCCCGTCTACCACAAAGCCGGTCGTCTGGTTCACAATCACGCCTTGCACGAATCCAACTTCGTCAAGTATGCCCTGCAATCCTTCCTGTTGCTCGGACGGGTGAATGCGCCAGTTCTTGGGGTTAGCCAATAACTGCTCAGGCGCTTCTTATCCGATTATTCTGTTTTTCCAGTTTGCCAATTAGCCTCTACCACCTTATATTTCTTTTGCGCAATAATCGTCTGGCGGCTTGAACTGAAGCATTATCAGGGTGGCCGCGCGCCGTTCTTTGCAACTCTTCAATTCTTGTAGGTGGTCTAATTTCGCCACGAGAAACCATTAGATCATATTCTTTTCTGAGAGATTCCCTTCTGCTCGCGTTTGCTTGAGACACTCTTAATTGCTGTTCAGCTATTCTTCTTCGTTGTCCTTCAGATGTATTAGGTAGTCGTTGAGCGGCAACATCGCTGCTGAATCGTGAAGCACCTCTTGAAGAAGCGTAACTCTCAAAATCTATAACCCTTGTTCTACCTGCACCCCCACTATCTTTAGCCATAATTAGCCTCTCGTAAACCCATCAGTCAAACGATAAAGACGCTGGTAAGCACGTTGAAGCTGCTCGCGCTTTTTTGCTAATTGGTCTGGAGATAACAAAAAGTCGTAAGTGTTGACTTGACGCGTCAAATCATTTACCTGCCGTTGCAACCTACCGATACTTGCCGAACTTCTGCTTCCGCCACTATCTTTAGCCATTCCACCTCCAGATCGCCCTCGTCTTCACTTGTAGCCTCGACCACGTCCACAGCACCTCGCGGTCGCTATTTTCGACCCTCGCCAGCGTGACCCGCCAATAGAGCGCGGTCAAAACTGCGCCTCGTGGACATCCGCTTCCAACTCGCTCACCCGCTCGCGCAAGTCGGCCATGTCAGCCTCGATCGCCATCAGCCGCGCAAGCAGAAGCCCGTACCAGTCCTCAGGCATCGCCATCGGAATGTCCATTCATCGCGTCAAGCCTTGCCGTCAACTCCGCCACCTGTTTTTCAAGCTCACGAATGCGGCGGTCTTTGTTGTTGACAATCTTGCTCAATTTGTCCACTTGCGTCTGCAAATCAGCATTTTCCTGTTGTAAATTCACAATAAGTGCTTCCCTGTCTGATAACGCAGAACGCAAGCCCGAAACTTGCGCCTCTAATAAATCCACTTTCGCGGCTAACTTGTCCGCCCGCTCATTCAAAGCATTGATGCGCGTCTCGTAAGCCTGTGACAGCGTGGCAACGCAGTCAGCCTGGATTTTCTTGCGGTTGGCAATCGCGTTCACGATCACCGCGCCGAGTCCGCCTCCACCGAGAAATATCCCGATTAGAGCGACAATATTGTCGCCCGTCATCCAACAGCCTCGTCAGGAAATAGCTCCAACACGGCCTTCTCAATCGCGGCATCAATCAAGTCCAGGTCAACGGTCAAGTGATTCGCCTCAAGCCAGCGTTCCGCAATCTCAATCGCATACGCCTTTTTGTCCGAGATCAATTCAGCCGCGCCAGCCTGTTCAGCCGCCTGCACCGCAAACTCCGCTGCAATCTCGATGTAGTCCGTGACGGTCGGGTTCAGCAACTTCGCCTTTGCCCAAAGCCCCTTCGCGAACCCCAAGAGTAGGCTCACCAAAGCAACCGCAAGCGGAGGCAATATTGCGATCAATACCGCTTCCAAAACCTTACTGATAATTGGCATCCATTCCATTCGTTAGCCTCCGTGCTGTTCGCGTTCCTGGTATAAGTGAGTTTCAGTGTGGCAACCATTTAACTTGAATTGCGGGTTTGCCTGCACGATTCCTTCGTTCACGTCAATCGAGAGATGCAGATAATCACGCTCACGATTCAATTCAGCCTGATAGTTCTGCATCCAAGTCTTCAGCCATTCATCCCATAAGGATTGATCGCTGCCGTATTCAATAATGCAGCTGGCGCACAGCTGCCGGTTATGCGGGATAGGTTTGCCGCAAACACAATTTCGCATCATCAATGTGCTCCTATTCTCTATGCACTTTCAGCATGCTTTTTAGAAGTTTCTTGCAGAATTTGCCCAATTCTGCGTTGTGAAAGCCCCACAATTGTGCCGATCTCTTCCTGCGTGTGCCCGAATGCGTAAAGCACCTCAATGCGCCTGTCACGCGGACTTAGCTGTTTTAGCAACTGTTCAAACTCGACCTTGCGCTCCACACTTTCCAAGTCTTCGCTGTCAAACAAATCGTCAATGTCAAAACCATCTATTTCCATTTCGCCTCCTGAGCGATGAATCAAAAAGCCCGAACCTACGCTCTATGCGTAAATTCGGGCTGCAATCCGATTAGGCTATTTAGTTGTAAGTTAGTTATGCTTTACGTTCTGTAAAATGTATCCTCAATAAATGCCTCAATGTGTTTCCAGGCATTTGTTGATTCCATTGGTTTGTCCAGTTCTGCAAAATCCCGCCATAAATCGTTAATGAAAGTCATTATCAAGATTTTCAACTCGATCAAGATTTCGTCTTTTGACTTCTCGTAACGCTTTGGCGCGGTTGGTTTTATGGCTTCGATGTTTACCCCAAAGTCAATTTGTCCGCGTTCAATATCATTCTCAGGAAAAACCTGCTTTGTCGTTGAAATGCGAAGAATAATGTCCGTTTCGTCTTCCAACTGGAGCGAAGACTGAGCCTCAATGATAGCATCAGCGATGTAATGTTTGTATAGTTTTTTCTGCTCTTCGTAGCTCATGCTATTTATGAGATTGCCATTAATTCTGAAATGCTTTTTCATTCCACCACCTCCCGTGGCTCAATGTTGACATATATATTAGCGTCGACAAACTCTGGGTCATAATCTGGCGATCCTTCCAGATTGATAAACTTTGTAACATCATCGGCTACCGACACTTTGATCGTGAAACCTGTAAGCCCTTTTGGATGCACACGAATATCGTTGGTTAGTGATTGTTTTATCAATTCAAGCACGTAGTTAAGAAGTATTTTCTCGGCGGACCTATAATCGTCTTCAGTTTCATAAAGTTGACGTGCTACCTTAATCCCTTTGCTAAAAGTCATTCCACCACCTCCACCCTCTGATATTATAAAGTCGCCTTTGACCTTCATCTCACTATCCCATTGATAAAGATTATCCCACACCGTGCTGTTCCATTTAGCAAGGTGATTTACGCTGTGTGGCGTCCATTTCCAGTCAGATGGGCTGGTTGTTTTTGCCTCACATTTGACACAACGAGCCGCAAAAGTATCACAATTTACACCATCGTCAACAGCGTAAACTACAACGTTAAAACTTTTACAATTCGGGCACAAAAATATATCTTCACTCATTCCACCACCTCCACCATCTGATTATACCGCTCGATTATCCGCTCCAGCAGCCTGTCCGTCACCGAGTAGTGAAACCCGTGCCCACACTCGCACACGCCGTCGATGTTGCGGGCGAAAGCGTGGGTAAGCAGAATCAACCCGTTGTCATCGACGGCGAATAAAATTTGTCTACACACCTCACACGTGACGATTTTCATTCGACCTCCGCATTCCGCTCTTCCCACTTGTTCAGCGCCTGCCAGACTTCGCGCGCGTCCGCCGGACTCAGCACGATCTCGACCCCATAGCCGTACTTCGTCAGGTACACCCATCCATGCCGCTCGATGAGTTCCCATTCGCCAGCGTAAATAGCCTTGCTTACGTCAACCATTGCTTGCCTCTAATTTGGCTTTGTATTCTTCTTCGGTTGTGAGCGGACAAAAGGGACACCGCTCTAAGAGATGGTTAAAGGGTTTTACATAAGTTTCGTGACCATAAATGCTGCAATCTACCACCGAAACCGGCATGCCTGTATAGAGGCTTATTTCGTGCCACACGCCCTTGAATAGCGGGCAATTTAATGCTGTTTCTGGCACTTTATCCATAATTACTGCTTTTATATTCATTTTGCCGCCTTTCTGCGGATGCCCTGCTTCACAAACCACGTTGACACCGCGCTTGCATTGCGGTCGTTGATCCCGATCTGCTGCGCCATCCAGAAGTAAGACCGCCCCTCGTCCGCCCACGCGAACAGTTGCGCTCGGTTGGCCTCAATGCGCTCAATGCTGGAAAAGTTGGTTCTCATTCGGACACCTCTGGTGGTGTAGTTGCCTCTATCAATGCGTTTCTTAGACCAACAGTATCATCGTCCGACATGCTGATTTCGCAAAGCAAGTATTCTTTTCCTCGAATTGCCGACCATAGCCGTTTCAGATATGCCATGAATCTTCCGCCCTGCTTTGAGTAAAAAGAGTTCTCATAGATCATCATCCACGCACCTTCATCGTCCGTCCATTTCTCAAATTTGACCAAATGGCAACCGCAAACACAACTAACAATTTTTGATATTTTTGGACTCATTCCTGCTCCTCGCTTTTATCGACGTAAATGATCTCGCCTTTTTTGACCATCTTAGCGATGCTCAATGCGCTGGAATAAATTCCGAGAGCAAAGCCGACAACAAGACCCACCAACACGCTTGCCAATCCAACAAACAGTAGCCAGCCGGTCATTCCTCGCCTCCCACCGTCACGCTCAACATCGCCAGCACTACCAGACCAACGCACGCGCCGATCACCATGCCGACCAACAATCCACTAACGAACGCCATCAGTTACCTCCCACCACTCCGTGTCTTCAATCAGCCAGTTGCGATCCTCGCACTCAGCCTCGATCAGCTTCCTCACCCGTGCCAGCGTCAGCCCGTGCACCTCAAAGCTCTCGCCGTTGTTGTGCCTGACGTGGTAAGTCCGCTGCTTGATGATGCGCCTGTCTTCTCTCGTGTCGGTTGCGTTCATTCCTGCACCTCCGGAATCCATTTATCTCTGCTTCTTTCTCTTAATCCAATAGAACAAAAAAACAGGGAAGAAAAACGGGAAAAACATATCTATCCCATATGGTGCTTTATCTGCCCATTTCAAAAGGCTACCGTTTTCATCATCTATTAGAGTCAGTACAACACAACCAATTAAATCCCAGGCGAATAGTAATGCTAAAATTATTATCCATATCTTCATTTCTGCACCTCCGGCGGCTCTGGAAGTGGCATCCAGTGGGTGACATTGGCTTGACCTGAATTCCACCAGTAATAACTACCACCGTCTATGAACGTCCAGTCTAAATGAATAGCCCCATCTTTCCACAATACCAAAACTTTTTCCCCCTCCGGCAACCTCTCGCTCACCGGTATCCAGTGGCGTTCTGCCTCCAACTCCGCAACGAACTCTTTTAGTTCACGGCGTTTTTGGTAGTATTTATCCGCCTTTTCACTGTAGCCAGACCGGTTGCGCCCACGATTCTCGCCAATAACAGCCACTTCATATTCGTTCATTAATTCATCGAGTTTGCTTTGTGTTTCGCTAAGTTCGTTCATTTCTGCACCTCCGGCGGTGTTGGCAGCGGCATCCAGTGGGTGACGTTCAATCTGTCCGCACAGGGTGCATACCACATCTTGTACTCGTCAATAAAACACGAAATTATCAAGCCACCCCTGCTAACAGCCAAAACATCCAATTTATCCTCCGGCAACCTCTCGCTCACAGGTATCCATGCTGGAAACGCTGGCTCTGGCGTCATTCCGATAAGCTCACGCGCATTCTTTAGCTCGGCTTCAAGTTCAGCAATGCGGAGGCTACCGTTAGTAATAAGGCTATATAGATACGTACATTCTTCATGCGTAAAGTACAGTCCTTTATCATAGCCACGCGCTGACAGCAACGTATTCAATTTGATTATTGGGTTACTCATTTCTGCACCTCACTTGACTCCATTTCTTTCATCTTGTTTGCAATTTCAATCAAATCGTCTGCGGTTAGATAGGAATCGTAAAGGATTTCAGATTGAAAACGCATCTCTTCGCTATCTTCGTCACGATAAATGTAAGCAGCAGCTACTCCGCAAACTAAGATTTCAAACTCATTGCTGTCGTATGTGCTTTGTTCAAAAACAACGTCGTTCATTCCTCACGCTCCTTTGCTTTGCATTTCCCATCCATGCCCGCACCTGAAACATGTAAAATCCAGGGTCGGACTAATCCTTCACCGAGTGAAGCTCTGTCAAACGCTTTTTGAATAGGGCATATAATTAGCGGAAATAGCTTATCATTGTTAAATGCCTCTTCTAAATCCACCGCCCATTTGCATCCATCGTAGCAATTGTTTTCTTGCCAGTGGTCATAGGACGCTCCATTAGGAAACGCGGGCATGGGTTCAAGTAAGTTGCTCATTTAGCCCTCCTTCCAGTCTCGGACAAGTTCACTCCAGCGGTCATCAATGGCGCGTCCCGCCTCGATAAGCTGGTCGTTGAACGCCTCCAGCTCGGCAATGCGCTTGTTCAGCGCGTCCTCAATCGGACGAGTGTTCCAATGTCCGATATTTGCCTCTGCCGAACAAGCGTCGCAATAGTTAAGGTTTATACCTTTCTCAGTACAAATATTAGTGCCACCACAAAACGGACACGGTTTCAGTTCGCTCATTCCTGCACCTCCGGAGTGGAAGGAAGTGGCATCCAGTGGGTGACTGTCCACGATAGAGTGCCACAGAAACTTAATTCTTTGCCGTCCCATTTGGCGTAGTAGTCAAGATAGTATTCTTCGCCATCGGTAGATAGCACTTGCTGACCTTCTTCCGGCAACCTCTCGCCCACAGGAATCCAGCGTTGCTTTTCCTCAAGTTCGGCAATGCGAGACTCAAGACCTGTAATCAAGCCGAGCAAACTTGCTGCATCTTCTGCATCGCCCTCAAATCCACAGCCGACATTGACCGCTATTCTCAAGGCTTTCTTGAATTTTTCGCTGTTCATTCCTCACTCTCCTTCCCGTACACAATTGTTTGCGTTTGTGTATCGTTAGGTGACTTATCATCCTGCCGCTCTATGTCACTATGAGCGGTGAATCGTTCACTTTCCGCCTCAAGCTCGGCAACATATTCGCGCAACTCTCTCTGCGCCTTCTCAATCCGCGTCTGCCAGTCCGGCTCACGCCCGCGCCCGAAGGCGACCGCCGCGCTCACTAACTCGTCAATCAACAAGTCTGATTTTGCGGTCATATGCCACGCTCCTTTGCAGTGATAATCGCATATCCGTCTCTGACTGTGAATTCGTAGTCAAATTTATCAACCCAGATTTCAAACACAATTGAATTGTCATCACGATACACTCTGGGACTATCACACTGTGCGCTTGATTCGGTATAAATCAGGCTTTTGCTCTGCCGTTTTACTGTTATATTAAAATCGGTTTTAGCCATTTTTCTTACGCTCCTCCCAGCTTTGGACAAGTTCGCGAAATTCTTTCTGCGGTTCGCCAAAGCTTGGCGAAACATCAATGTTTTCCCCCACCTCAATAAGCTGGTCGATGAACACTTCCAGCTCGGCAATGCGGGCATTCAGCGCATCCTCAATCGGACGGTTTTGCCAGATAGCAAGTGCGTCTCTGTCAGACCGAAACTTTGTACTGACTACTGTCGCATTACAGTCGGGGCAAGATATTAGCTGTACATACTGATTTTTCATTACGGTGTAATGTACCGGTAATTCACCTCCACAAAACGGACACGGACGTAATTCTTCGCTCATCTCATCCTCCTAAAACGCTATTTCTTGATCCGTCGGCTCGTCCTTGCCCGACAGAAACTTCACGGAGCTTGCGACGACCTCGAAGCTCGCGCCCCAACCGCCGTCCTTGCGCTCATACGTGCGCGGATTGCCCTGCGCGTCGGCTTTCAGCGCGCCTTCCACCAACACCTTGCTCCCTTTGTGCAGATACTGGTTGCACGTCTCGGCCTGCTTGTCCCAGGTCGTGATGCGATACCAGACCGTCTCGTCCTTCCGGTTGGAAGCCGCGACCGAGAAGGTCGTCACCGCCTTGCCGTCGGTCGTGTACTTCATGGTTGGTTCGTTGCCGCAATTGCCTACGATTGTTAGTTTGTGGTACATTTCATTGCTCCTTGTAAACTTGCTCATTGAATTTGTCAGAAATATCTACACGAACACAGTCGTCTTCATGCCAAAATTCGCCTACTACCAGTGCGTTTTCGTGCGTTTTTTCCGGGTCACCCATAAAGTTCATTCCGGTAACGACTGCGCATTCAATTAGTTTTCCGTCGAAATACCAAATCTTTAGTGGGCAATACCAATCAGTACCGCGCTCATTCACCCAAAACTCTTTTTTCATTTTTGCTCCTGTTTGATTGATTGATTGATTAGTTGCTCCACCACTTCCAGCGCCGCGCCGCTCTTGACCTGCTTCGTGTCGAAGCTCAGCACGCGCCAGTTGTGGACCACCGCCAGATTGCCCTTCTCGTAATCGCGATTGATGCCCACGCCCCGCCCGTGAGCGCCGCCGTTGTACGTGCCGCCGTTGATCTCAACCAACAGCCGCTCACGCAGGAACGCGAAGTCGAAGCGGAATTTGCGGCCAGGTATCGCCTAGTACTCGCGGACGTAACCAGTCAGCCCAGCCGAGTCGAGTTGCATTGCGAAGAGGTTCTCTAATGCCGAAGTCACTTCGCCCCCTGCTTCTGCTGGCGGTACAGCTCGCGAAAGTAAAGATGATTGCCGCGCGTCTCGTCTTTTACTCCGGCGTCCTTGTAAGGCGCGTAACCTTCCATGCCGGAATAGATCGTGTCAATGTCTTGTTGGCTGAACTCGTCCGAACTCACGTAGCCCTTCGCGTATGCCAGCCACCAGGCGCGCTCGTCGAACTTGTCGGCTCCGTGCCAGCGCGTAACCAGTGCGCTCTTTTGGATTACCTCGATCAACTCAACCGGCTTTGGCAAAAATTGTGAGCCGCGTGAGAGTGAGATTGTGGCCGCCTCTGCCAGCACCATGCGAGGGTATTGGCCGAGTACCTGGTGATAAGCACGCGCCCTGTCCGCGTCCACCGGCTGCCCGTATGCGGACGAAAGCCGTTTCATAATCAGGGTTGTTTCTTTCAGCGTACTCATTTATCCTCCTCAAAAATAGGCGCGTCTGCCAGAATTTCATCCAGTCCAGCGCTTAGTGGTTTTGCCGGCTTATGCCCGTTATTGACACGCTTTGCGCGGGTATCCACCTTGTATCCGTCCACCTTCCAGCGTTTTAGAATTCCCTCCGCATAACGCCAATTCGGCTTGTTGTTTCTGGCAGCTTCCCTAAACGCCTCCGCAAACCATTCAAGCGGATAGTCCTCAATCACGGCTAAAATGTCGGCTGTAATAGTTGGGGTCAACTTGCCAATTTCCTGTTCGTAGGTTTTTACAACCGAGTCAACAAGCTCATCATGCGCGCTCAAAATAGTGGTGGTGGTATCTTTTAATTCTTTATGGGATAAGGGTATTAGGGTATTAGGGTTTATAGGGGGCTGTTTGCTAAGCAAACCGGTTAGCAAATCGGTTTCTGTTTGCTTAGCTGGCCGCCCACCTTTTGCTCCGTTCTCTGCACGCTGTTTGTTTAGCAAATCTATTTCCTGTTTGCTTTTGTTGAAGGTTAGGAAGTCATGTATCTGATACCCACCTGGCACGCGCTCCCACAGATTTAGATCAACTAAGAGATTAGTTACCCTTTTGCCTGGAGTTTGGTAAGCAAGCCCGCAAAGTGCTGGTAACATCACGTCTGGAATATAGCCGTCTGTCAGGTTTGTGTTACTGTAAATCAATCCAGACAGATACAGCGCCATGCCGTAAGCCCCAGCACTTTGTATTTTAGGGTTCATCAGAAACTTGTCATCAATCCGAGTCCAGGCCATTAGAACAGTCCCGTCTGCATCACGCGCGCTTCGGCTCGGTTGAGTTCCAGCGCGTTGGGGATCTTCGCGGTCAGCAGAGCCTCGCGCCTCTCGCGCAGTTCCTTGATGCGGCTATCCAGATCACCGATTACCTGCCAGCGGTCTTCCTCGCTCGTGGCAATCCACCTGCCAGCCTTGCCAGCGTTGGCGCAGATAGGCCAGCCGTACTGCTTGACGAGAATCGCCAGAATGTCGCGCACCTGGCGCTCATGGAAGCCGACCCGCCCGGACAGGTCTTCAATCCGCACCGCGTTCTGCTCGCCGATATGCTCGGTCATGCAAGCGGCTACCAGTCGGATGTCAGCTTCGGTAATCTGCGCGGTCTTGAGGTGGTAGTATTCACGCGGATTCATTCCCCACCCCCGTCCAGAACGCGCAATATGCGCCTGAGTATTAAATAATGGTAGCTGGACGTTACGGGCAATTGCGTGGCCAAATCACTTTTCAGCAGAGTTTCAGCTTCGGTGATCCTGCACTCAAGTTCTGCAATGTAATCTGCCACTTCTTTGCAAGCTTCATTGTGGATTGTGTGTTCGTAATCAAATCTTTCGTTGTTCCTGCCGTCTGATTCTGCGTATTTTGTTGCTACGTCAAAACTACCCTTTAGCATGTCAATTAATTCAGATGCTTTTTGTTTGCTCATGCCTTCCTCACGCTTACGCTCGGTGAGCCCTCAGTTCTGAATTGTGCGATTTCGGGATGCGCGGCGGCGTAACCGTCCAGCGCTTTCGTGTCCCAGCTTACTCGCGGCTTCGACCAAACGAAGCTGTGAAACGTGCCTTTGATAGTCCTGCCAGCTTCCAAAATCTCTTGTTTGATCTCAGCTTCCAGCATTGATTTTTGTTGTGAAATGTCTTCAGCTTTCGGGTCAAATTCCGCGTCAATTTCCGCCAGTTTTTCTTTGATTTCCGGCGTAAGAACGCTGTCAATCAACGCCTGTTTTTCCTGGCTGATTGCGTCAATTCCAAACGCTAAATCCGAATACTTTTCGATCTTCCCGTAGATGTCCATTATTGGATTTCCTTATTCGCGCGTGCCTTGAGAATGACCGCGATGGCCTGCTTCTTTTCGTTGTACTCAGCCCGTTTCGCGTCATCAATGCCGTTCTTCAGCCCCTTGTTGATCCCCAGCACCATCGCTTGCAACTTCTCGCTCGGTATCTCGCCGTACTTTACGCCCTCGCTGTTCACGATTGCGCAAGCCCGTTCGATAGTCATGGTCTCGCTTTCGCTCACAGCCTTAGCTTCAGCAGGTTTCTCAACTGGCTTGGCTTCGCGCGGTTTCAATTCGGCAGGCTTCGGCTCGCTGTTACCGTCGGTGTCTTCATCCGAGTACATTCCCAGCACTGCCGAGAGCGTGTAACGGCGAAGGTAGGTGATGATTGACCCGGCCACCTGCGCCCCGCTTTTGCCCTTTTCGTCTGCCAGTGGTAGACTGAGAGATGACGAAATCCATTCGCCCGATGCGTGCGTCAGGACAGTTTCCACGCCGACCCGATCGCCATCGTTGAATGGATGCTGCGTTACCGCCAGACCGTACTTTCCGAGTGTCGGTTTGGCGGTGTCGATGATCGACCCTAAATCCGCATAGTTGTTCTTCAAGAATGGATTGACTGAATTGAACTTGGCTGCGTGCATTTCTGCCTGAGCGCGGGATAGAGCCTCCGCCAGCTTGCCGATCGTTTCTGAGTGGTTCACGCTATTACCTGTTCCTTTCGTAGGTTGCTGATTGATTGTTGCCATTCGTGCCAAAGTCTGCTTTGCACCCTATTCAGCACTTTGATCTCATCCTCAATTTCCCCCAACTCCGCCCAGGGTAGCGGCTCAACGTCTGATAACCTGATGTAGCGCGCTTCCAGATTGTCGATCTTGCTTTCTACTTCCAGCAGGTCAAGCGGCTTCCCGTGAAACGAGTGCTTAGGCCAGTAGAAGAGGTCTGCATCGCGGCTGCTCATGTCAATTCCCAGCGCGGTCATTTCTTGCTCCTTTCGATATGCTCATAGATTGCGCTTGCCAGTACGCCGGTCAACATTACGGCTGCGATTATTGCTGCGGATATCAGGGTGTCGATGAACATGGCTACCCCTACAAACAATTGACGCAGTCGCTGATGGAAGATCCATGCTCCGCGTCAAACGCCACGTTCTCGTCAAACCACTTCTCGTTGACCAAGCGGCGCATCGCAGCAGATCGCGTTTCGCCTGGCTGGCGGATGTAATCCAACTTCGATAAGTCGAGCTCGGTCATCCTGAGTGCTATTAGTTCGGTGTAATTATGTTTCGTCATTCTTGCTCCTTTTCATTTCAATTTCAGCTAACATAGTGACAGCGCCACAGCAGGCGTCTACTTTTCCTGGTGGTACCTCACCAACAAAGCGCCCGCCACCATCAACGCGCTTAACATAATTACGCGCATCCTTCTCAGAAGTGGCATAAACCGCTAAGGTCCAGTCTTTGCCGCTTCCAGGAATATCGGTGAATAAATAAACTCGGACCATCTATTCCTCGGCTGTTCCGTAGCGATCCATGCCGAAGGTCAAAAGCTGGCATTTTCTCCACCTTCCGCGAGGGCTGTAGCGGACATTCACGTATGCTTGATTGGCTTGGTATAAATAAGGCTTGCCAGTCTCAAGATTGTACCGTCTGACCGTTACGCTGGAAGGCTCGCTTATGGCTACCATCTGCGTGCCTCCGTGACTGAACTGAGATAAAGCCTCTTCGAGGCTGTCAAAGGGTGAGTAAAAACCAACTGTTTCCGTGATGCGCGCGTCCATTTTCATTGCTCCTTTTCCGTGTTTGAATATAGTATACACCCTTGTTATACAAAAGTCAAGAGCAATTTACCACCAATTTCAAAACTGGATGCGCGAACAAACCCGCCTCGCCAGCGGTTGGTGGTAGATTATCCCTGTTCAGACGCTACTATTGATTTTGGGCTGTTTTTTCGCGTCTAACGGAATTCTGGAAGTTTGTTGACATAACACAAAAGCGCCTGCTGGTTAGGCAAGCGCTTGAAGGTGGAGCTGGTGGAATTCGAATCCACGTTCAGTTAGGGCATTGCCCAAACCCGATCCCTGTCAGCCCCGTTTTATAGTTTGGCACACTTTCGTTTTAGAGTTTGGCATAATAGACATGGAACGTCTATTTACCCTTGCTATTCTACCGTTCTTGTTACCGTTTCGGGTGATTCGGCGGTAGATTGTTTTTGTCAATCCGTTGACATTCGCACTTATTCTAACGAGTTTTGTCAATCCGTTGCATTAACTCGCATGACTTTTGCGGTATCGCATCCCTGCTTTTCCGGCATTGCATACCAGCTTTGCAAGGATTGCCCCAAATGTCATGTGCGAATAACCCCAAAAGTGTCGCACAATGATACACAACCGGATTTGTGTATCACCCGTGAGCGGCGTCAGGGTTGTACTTATCCTTGACGTACCAGCCCTGCCCCTTGAAATGCACGTTTGCAACCTGATACACTTTCTGCAAAGTAACAGAATTGCACTCAGGGCATACGGTTATCGGGTCGTCGGTGTAATGCTGGAACTTCTCAAATTGTCGCAAGCAATTATCACAATGGTAAACGTAGACGGGCACTATTGCACCTTCCTGTAAGCAGTAGCAGGCTTGCCATTGGCTGTTCTAACCTGCCGCGCGGTGACTTCGCCTGCTGACAGTTTCGCTTTCAACGCCGCCGATGCCTTGCTCCACGAACAGCCGGTGTAATCTGCCACGCCTTGCGCGGTCACTTCGTCCGGCTCGATTTCAGGCAATGAGAGTTCGCGAGCGAGCTCAATAAGAAGTTCAAATTCTGTCATAGTATTGTTACCTTTATCCCGTCAGGTTGCCCGCGATAACGCGCCTTACTCAGATCCAACTTGCCGTCATTCAAAAGGATTCCGCCGATGTCCGAGCGCCTGGTATTGCCAGCCACGCGGTTGGCATAAGTGGTGCGAAGTTGCCATGACGGGCATTGAATCAGCCTGGTGTTTTCGAATTTCGAGCCGCTGTCATCCATAGTGTGCAAGTGACCCCGAAAGATAAAGTGCGGCAAGGGCAGCCCGCTTTGCGCGTAATCGAGCATAATCTCAGACGCAAGCGAAGCCGCGCTGGAAGTCCAGGGTCGAAAGCCAGCCCTGCCATGATGAGCCAAGTCGACCAGCACGCCGTCAATGTCAATGGTCATCTGCTGGTCGATAAAGTCAGCGCCCAATCCCTTGTAGAGATCGCTTTCGGTCGCGTGATCTGTGCCAGCGTGAACAGCCGTTCCAAGTATGCCGATGAACTTGTCCGCAATGTCACGATAAGGCATCAATAGCGTCTTTGCCATTTCGACTTGGTCGCCCACTTCCTGCACGAGTTGTGTGGACCCGTGATGGTTGTAATCAATCACGTCCCCCAAATGCGCCACGATGATGCGGTGTTTGCGGGCTTTGCTCTTGACGTAATCGAAGAAGTCAATCCAGTTCGCGTAAAGCCACTTTTGCAAGCGGTTGGCTTCCATCGTTTGCGCCTCGTAGGTCGAGCGATTATGCACGGTGAAACGCAACGGCGATACAGCGGTCAATGAGCCGATGTGAGTGTCGGATAAAACAACCAGGATTGTTCCTGTCACCTTTCGACCACCTTGATCCAGATTGTGCGCTCATCCGTCCGTCCTGCGCTCGTTGTAATCTTGCACGCAACCTTGTAATTCTGTCTAGCCGTACCACCTGAGAGCCAGACGGTCACCTTGCCGGAACTTTCGCTGTCGCTGTCTTTTGTCAGCCCCGTGTCAACTGTAACAACGCGGCTGGAAATTGTCTCGCCTGATCCCAACCAGGGGTTTGTGCTGTCGTTCCAGTCGAACACCCAATCGAGCACGGCTGACGGGTCTTTCAAGTATTGGTTATTTGCCATAAAACTCCTTAATCATCATCAGTGCATTGCATCACGGAAAGCGTGCGGTTTTCGGTCAATATTTCGTGGTTACGATCTTCAGTGGCAATCAATAGCGTTCTGCCTTCCGCGATGATGATGTAAATTCTGCAATCAGGTGTTGGGGTCAGAACAATGGTTGTGACTTTGCCCCAATACGAACCAGCCCAATATGAGTCTGCCCAATAGCTGCCACCCCAATAAAGGTCATCCATCATTACACCGTCAAAGTTACGTTAGTTCGGTTTTTGTTCGCGTCAACTGTTGTCACAATTACATCGCTTGCATCATCCACACCCCTGAACGTAAGGGTAGCTGTTCCGCCTCCGCTCAACTTGCCCGCCAGAGCCGCTGCCATGACTTTCAGCAACTGCCGCATGGTATAAGAGCCAACAACCGCCTCGTCCAGAATAGCATCCACGCCAGCCGCCGAAAGCGACGCGCCTGTGATTGCGCTAACATCTGCCTTGTACTGGTCGGGGTTATCGAGGTCGGCTTGTATGGCGGTCATGCGTGCGTCATATTCATTTGCAGGTGCAGGGCTTGTTGGCAGGTTGTTCGTCTTGCTTTCAATCGCTGCAATTCCAGCGTTGTCAGGTGCGGTATAAGCGGCAGCGGTCATCAATCCGCTCACGTCTGCTTTGTACTGTGACGGATTGTCAAGGTCGGCTTGCACAGTTGCCAAAGCAGTTGCGGTAGCCAGCCCTGATTGTATCTTCGTGACCGCATCCGCCTTCACGCCATCCGCCGTCAGCCAGTCCGTAGTCACGGCAGGAAGGTTTGTCAGGTTCGTGACAGTCGTCAAAGTGCCAGCCGTGATGTTAGTCGGTGTGGCAAGCCCACTCACATCAGCCTTATAATCGCCGATTGTCTCACTTGGCACGACCTTCTGGTTCTTACCGCCGAATGCGGTTGAGGTAGTGTGGTCTGCGATTGCTTCATCCCAGACGGCATCGGCAACGCCAGCCGCAGTAACCCCAGCTAGTTCAAACCAGCGCGTAGTCCAGTCAGGCGTGGTTGTGTCGCCAGCCAAGCCGTCAACATAGACGGTCAGCACGTCGCCGTTCCGAACCGTAATCCAGCCGGATTGCGCCGAGATTGCGGTCAAGCCAGAAGCCGCTGTCAAAGTCGTTTGCGGTAACAAGCGGTAAGCCGAGCCAGAGCCGCCAATCTGCCGTGTGACGTACATGACATAATCGCCGTTGCCAGCCACCGCGTCTATACTCACATCGCACATGACGAGCTTATCGCCTGTTGACGTGTAAGCCCCGACTGCGGTTGCCGCGCTGATGTCTACATTCGTTCCTGTATCTGTTTCGATGTAAGTAAGGACTGCCATAATGCCTCCCGATTAGCCGATGCGATTGACGAAGTTATCGATTGCCGCCGAGTTGATTTTGATTGCCGCGTCCTTGAAGCCGAACAGCGCCTGAATGCTCACCCAGTCCGCTGTGCTTGCGCCAGCCTCGTCCATGATGAGCTTGAGCCGCTTCACTTCATCCTGCAAGTCGGTGGTGCGGTCTACCAGTGAGCGGAACTTGCCAGCCAGTCGGCTTTCGTTGCCTTGTAATTCGATGTGTGAGTTTGCCATAGTAAAGTCCTCCGATTAGATTGATTAAAGTGCCGCGATTGCGGTGGTTAGGTCTGCAATATTCTGTGGGGTCAAAGTGGCTGAATAATAGGCGAAAGCCGTTATGTAGACGTTTGACGCGCCAGCAAGTGTACTGTTGGAGTTATATCCGCCGATGTAACATTGTGGCGTATTCAAGGACGTGCCGGTTGGCAGTGTCCCTGTTTCTGCTGTTCCGTTTTTGTATGCTTTATTTCCAGCCATAGCCAACACGCCCGATGCAATAACGCTCTTGACAAGACAGTTTGCACCAGACCAATAGCGGCATCCCGGTGCCGAGTGATATGGTTGAATCAAAAAATGGTCAGCGCCTCCAATATAGCACCCGAACAATGCTCCATTACTTGCCTGCATGTCGTTAAACCGGACTATTGCAGAGCCAGTTTGCATAACCGGCGAAAATCCGCATTTTAAGTATTGCGTTGACCCATTGAATTTCCAGCCAGTCGAACTGTCCCAAGTTGGATAAGCAGTTCCGTCTGCCGCATTATATGTTCCGCTGTTTGCTAAGTTCACCTTTGAAGCCGCATAACTCGCCGCCCCCTTCGCCTGATACGCCGCAACGCAACTGGTTATCGTGCCGTCAAGCGTCCACCAAGTTGTGTAACTTGCCTTCGCCGCCTGACTTGACGGCTGGAACGTTGGGCTGAACGTGCGCCCGAATACTGAACCGAATGTCATGCTTGCCTCCGTGAATATGAGCCGTAACGAATTACCTGCTTCGGGTACATCTGCGATAACTGCCCAATCGTGCCAGTCCAGGGGTCTGCGATGATGACTTCGTCCCCCATAACGCCGATGCCCAGCACCCAGTGCATCTCAATCAAGGGCGTGTCATCGTTGAAGTCAACGTACATAATGGGCAAAACTCCCGCTAAAATTACCGCTTTTATCTGTTGAGCGGTAGGAGAGTAGACAAACCCGTCAAACTTCATGTCGGGATACAGCCGCTCAATCGCATCCCACAGGAACAGATTGCCGTCCAAGTAGCCGTCATTGTCGGTAAGCCAATTGTTCAATTGGAGCGGATTGCTCGCGTGCCCGAAGTAATTGGCAGCCATCGAAGCGCAAGTCATCAAGCAGCCGTTTGCGCCGATTGTGCTGCGCGTCCCGAGCGGATGAGCCGCCCAGCGAATGTCACGTTGTGAGTAGACTCCGCCGTAGTACGCATAATCGCCGCTCATGGGTGGTGGTAGCGGCAAGTCGTCAACTCGCTCCATCCACGTGGCAGAAGACCACGCTTCCGGTGCAACCCTCCACCAGCCCGTCGAGTGCGTTTCGTAGACTGGCACGATCGCCTGAGATTGAAGCCAGTCCGATTCAGGGCGTACCAAACCTGCTGGAGTATAGCGTGTGCGCAGGCGGTTCGGTGGCGTGGTGACTACGCGCGCGTCAAATAGTTTGTCCTCTGTTGGCGGTTCAGGCACTTCCGTTTCGCCCACCCACTCCGCGAAGTCAGCATCATCGCCAAAGAAGCGGTTGGTGTCAAGATTGCCGTTGTAGCCTGGAAGCCTGCCGGTCGAAGTGAATTGCCACAGCCACCAAGAGTCCCAGCCAGTCGGCATGAGCGGGTACGGGTTGGTCGTGTAGTGCGCCACCCACAACTTGCGGTCTGTCAGATAAGCCCCGCCCATAATCGCGTTCCACGCGCCCTTGCTGGTATAGATGCCCATGTCCGGCTGCCGCTCTGCATATTCCAGCACGTTCTGGCGGTAGAGTTTCGTGTTAGGGCGGGTGTCCTCAACGTCAATCCAGCAGCCGAGCCTCATATCCTTCAAGCCCACAGCGATGTTGAACGCATCTACCTGTGCTTTGATGCCAGCATTGCCGATGATGTAGTGGTACGCCCCCACCGGAATGCCCCTCGCAGTAAACTCAGCATAGTGGCGCTCGAAGGCGGTGTCCTTCCAGATGCCGTAGCACGCGCGGAGTATCACGCCGCTCACGTTGGCAGCCAGCAGATCGTAGTTGATCGCGTCAGGGCGTTGGTAGAAGCTGATGTCGATGATTGGTTTCATTTCGTGTACTCCTCGTCCGAGCCTGCGCTGTCAATCTCAAAGTGGATGTCAAAGCTGTAAGCGTCTGCGTTATCTTGCACGTTTACGTCTACTTCTGCCCCGCCAGTAAACAGCGTGCTTTCATTAGCCACATCTCGCCAGATTTGAATGAGCAACAGGTCAGACAATCCAGCCCCTTCAGGCGGCGTAATGCTGCCGAACTTCGTGATTTGATTGAGCGTGCCAGTCGTCCACTCGTAGGCGTTTTCGGTGTGCGCGACGCGAGTCCAGGATGTAGCCAATAATGCGCCGTTGGTTTCCCAAAGCCAACTGATACCAAAGTTAGGCATTGCTGCGGCAGTCTGCTGCCAGTGCAAGTGCGGATATACTACCGTTCCTGTCTTCCAGCGATGCGACATCTGGATGGTCATTGACAGCCAGTCGTCATTCCAGTCGCAGGTTTTTAGAAAGCGAACCGTCGTTCTGGTTGTGTTGTAGGTTATGTGGCTCGAAGGCGACTCCATCTTCTGCCCGACCAGCGAGTATTGCAGATCGTCAAAATAGGTGTCGGGATAGATACCGGTCTTCGGCTGCTGTTTCACCCTCAGCCGCTCAACTTCACGCTCCAACTTTGTCAACCGCTTCAGCATCGTTTCGTCGAAGTTACTCACATTTCACCTCGCAGCTTGATGTCCAACTGCTCCCCGCCGTCCTGGTCTACCCTTACTCTCACGCTCCCCACATGGCAGTCCACATGGTAGCCGAAAGCCTCCGCACTGAGTACATCGCCAAACTGGTAATGAATGCCGAATTGCATTCCCGGCGTGTCGTGGAGCGTTCCAGTCAGAACTTGACGCGGTCTGAACTCGTCCAGCGTCGCATCCCCATCCGCTTCCAAAGCTGCGGTGGTGGAGTCATCGCGGCTGTCTTTGAAATACTCGCGCCGATTCCACTTGCTTGCGCCGATGCGCGTGGCATTCGTGCGTGTCACCCACACACGCGCCGCGTCTTCCCCTTGCCCGGCAACCAGCACACAATTCCGCTCTTCCGCATGGTAAGTGCCAAACGTCGCTTGACTCAAGTTGCCGTATTGCTTGCCGACCAAGCGCGGATCACCAGACGCTCTTCCGTGATTTTGTCCTCTTTGCCCGGTGTAAGTCCGAAACTCGAATATTCCCGGCGCTGTTCGTACCACGTCAAAGCCAAGCCAAACGCCGCCTTCGTTGGCAAGTTCTGCCAATTCCTGAATAACAGTCAGCACGTTCCGATAAGCGAATGCCTTTGTGATTGCCGACCCGCCAGCGCTCAAGTCCGGCGCGCAAGCCAGCTTTGTCCGGCTTGTCACAGCCGAAGTTGCACCGAGCTGTTCTTCCACGATCGCCTTCATCATGTCATCAGGATGGTCGGTCTTGCTTGCCGCCGCCGCGCCTGAATATGCCCACACGATAGCGGTGTCGAGCAGCCAGTTAGCGTCAAAGGCGGTCAGCCTTATGTACTCCGCGCCTTCCAAGTCCGTCCAAAACTCCCAGTTCTGCAAGAAGTAGGCGGTTTCATTCTGCAATTCCAGCACGCCATTCTTCTCGCGCCACACCTCGAAGATGTCACCGACCGAGAATTGATCGTATTGCATCAATCCGCGCGGTATCTCAACCACCAACCCGCCGATAGCGTTCTGACTCTTGATATACTCAAGGCTATTGAACGCCTGAATTACGCCTTTTCTGACTCCCTCGTGCGTGTACCAGACAAGTTCATATCTCATTACAACAACGCTCCATCAAGTCCCCAAAATTGCGGTGTCCAGGCAATCCACGCGCCAGAGTTGGAGTCCGTGCCCGTCATGAACAGCGAGAGCGCGTTCGAGCCCGGCTTCAGGTAGAAGTCGCCATAATCCGAGCCGGGTATCACGTAGCGCATCAGGTTGCCCCTGCCAGCCCACCCGCCCCTGAACTTCAGGTTGAGCGGGTCGAATTGAAGCCCAATCCACTCGCCCGCGTTGAGCGTCAGCCCGTCGAACATGACCGACTTCCCGGTCGTGTAGTTCGTGATGGACTTGAGCGTGCCCGGCCCGTTGACCGAGATGAACGGGTACGTGTTGGCTGAAGCCGATGTCAGTTCCAGATTGAGCGCCACCAGCCCCGTTTCCGCGTTTTCGTCTGGGTCTTCCCCTGCGGTTGAGAACGCGCCGACGATGTACAAAGAGCCGTCGGAGGCGGGTAGGATTGTTTTAGCCACAGCGGTTCCCGGCAGGTTGATATCCAGCGGTTGCCATGCTCCGTTAGACCAAACAGCAACTCGGTCTGTAAGCGTCAATCCGCCAGCGATGGTAAATGAGCCAGAGACATATACTTTGCCGGAATTAACTACAATCTCATAAACAACATTGTTTGTCCCGCTCCCTAACGACTCCCATTTCGAACCAGACCATTTTGCAATGTAATCTGCGTTAGCGATTCCACCGGCGTTTGTGAAATTGCCGCCGACAAATAGCAGTCCGTTATAACCAAAGGCGAGTGAATGTATTCTGCCGCTTAACTCAACCGTCCCTACTCGATTGAACGCACTCCCATCCCAGAAGCACAGACAATCACCATAAGTTCCGTCCGCGTTAGTAAAATTGCCGCCGATGTATAAATTCCCATTAGGAGCAAAAGCAAGTGAATCCACTACTCCATTCAAGCCCGTAGATAGAGCACTCCAAGCAGCTCCGTCCCATTTAGCAATCGAGCTCGCGCCTGAAACTCCACCCATTGCGATAAAAGTTCCGCCGACATAGACATCACCTTCAGGGCTAATTGCTATTGCTCCAACAAACTCCAGCACCCCCGCTATGCCAATACCGAGAGCATTTACGGTTGGCGTTCCGCCGGGTTCCAGCCCAGTTATTTTTACAATCCCATCGCCATAAATTCCACCCCAATTTGCAAAAGCACCCCCAACATATAAATCACCATTCGCATCAAAAGCAAGCGCTTCAATGTGATCAGACGCGCCGGATATTACCGCTTCCCACGCTTCACTAACCGGATTCCAGCGTGCCAGATTATCAGCGTTCGCTTCAGTGCCTGCGTCTGTAAAGCTGCCCCCCACATATATCTTGCCATCAGGTGATTCAGCCATGCAACTGACCTCGCCATTCAGCCCCGTAATCAGACTCGCATACGCACTGCCAGTCCACTTGCACCAGTTCCCGTCCGGGTCGCGCTTGACGATAAACTCAGCGGGGAAGTCTGCATACAGGTTAAGCGCGTCACCTTCGTTATACGCCCCGTCAAGCAAGCCGCTCGGAATAGCGAAGTTCAGCACCGCCCTCTGGTGCGAAGGAATGTCGGGCGTATCCACCAATGAAGCAGACAATGGAACGCACTTGATGTCCACCGGCTGAGTAGCCTCGTCACCGTTTGCGGCAAATCCCTGGTAGCGGATGATGCGCTGTTCGTGCCCACGATAGTCCGCGCCCCAGTTTATGCCGAATTGTTCAGGAACGCTCATGTTACTCAACAGGTCGGGCCTTAGCATGTCAATAACCGCCTTGCGATTCGTTTCAATCGCACCCAGTGTTGAGCCGATAAAGTCCACCACGATTGAGAATTGCCGGGACTTCCTGATGTGCGTTTGGTACATATCGCCGCCCGCCGTCATCTTGGTCAGGATTTGATTCCAGTCGCCGTGCCCGAGTCCGCTCACGCTCACAATCTCGCAGTAGGTAGACAAGTCAACGAGTTCGCCGCCTAATCCGGTGTTAGCAGAACGCTCCGAAGGTGAGTTGCGGATTGTGCCAGTCCACCGGCAACCAGCGGAGTAACCGTCAAAGTACGTACTCGCCGCGCTTGCCTGCTCGAATTGCGCGCCGTCTACATAATAAGCGTCGGTAGATGCAACCGCATCCCTTATCACATAAACGCGATAATCAGTCGCTGTTTCAGCAGCCGCATGGCTTACGCTCACCCGCTGCCAGTAACCGGTCGCGGTGAAGGTGGTCGTTGCTTTGGCTTTACCGGAAACGTCGGCAATATAAATCTGCATAGCTTGTCCTGCCACACCCTTCACGTCGCAGCTAAAAGCGTAGGTCACGCCGTTGTTGACAGTCAAGCCAGCATAGTACGCCCCGCTTGCCACGCCGGTCGCGGTGTTGACCTTCATCGAGTATGCGCCTCTGCGCTGGTAATCGCCGGACTCCGCAATGGTCACGCCCGCCCCGCTTGCCGCCCAATCCTCTTCAAAGTCGGGTGAAGCGAAGGCCGGATTCTTGATCTGATTGATAGCCGCTTTCGGCTTTACTACCCAGAACTTTTTTTGTGTCAATACAGGTGCTGTCATTATGCCCATGCCTCCATCAACTCAAACGCCGTCCGAATATCCGCCGGATTGCTGCTCGTCGGCATGGTCAGGTTGTACACATTGCCGCCCTTCTTGCTGCTCGTCACGCCGCTCATGGCTTGCGCAACCGCCTTGCCAATCCTGTCAGGGTCAACCGCAGACCCACCCCCGTAAAGAGCGCGCGCAAGTGCACGTTCTGCATCCGCCCGGCTCAACACAAACCCATCGGCGCTTGGCACGAACACCTCGCCTCGATAGCCGTACTCCTGCCAGTTGTAGGGGTTGCCAGCATTGACAGCGCCGCCTACCGCTTCTTGCGGCCCTCCAATGTCGTGTTCATCTTGCCAATCGCCAGGTACGCCGAATTCGTATTGCACTCTGAATATGGCTTTCGCTTCTTTATCCTTTAGCGCGTAGGCTTGCAACAGGTCTAAGGTAAGAAATGCGGCAACTGCATCAATGCTCACATTGCCGGTCTTTTCGTCAATCGCGTACCCGTTGATGGTATCCATCGCGTTCCCATACGCCTCTATCGCCGCCTGCGCGCCTTCTTCGGACATGTAGCCCATGTCAATCGCCATCTGCATATAAGCGGCAAGTTCGGTTTCTGTCACCCCACCGATTGCAATCGTAGCCTGGAACATGTCGAGCGTGACGCGGTTTGCAAGCTCGGTCATGGATGCTTTTAGTTCTTCAACTTTGCCTTTGGCTTCTTCGTACTTTTCCGAGCCGATTGGATTGTTAGCCATTATCGTTTCTTGCTCGGTTATATCTTCCAGAATATCGGTATACTTGTAAGCCAGGTCTATAATGCCTTTATAGTTGCCTCCAAGTGAGGTAATATTCTCAAGCTCGGCTGCCATTGCCGCTTGCGCTAATGCCGCCGCCATTGCCGCGTCTGCAGCTGCCTGTTCAGCAACAGTTAGTTCTTCAGTGGAATTAGTGGCATCTCCATTCATATCATTCAATATGCCGAGATGGAACTTCAGTTTTTCAACCTGTTCTGAATATGACCCTGTGACTGTTGTCGCGTCTTTTATGATTAATTGCCAAGTGTCAGCACCTATGCTTCCGGCAAATAACGCCTTATCCGCAGCAGCATAGAGATCGTCAAACAAGTTTGCCATCTCTGTCGGGTCTCCAGCGAGATTGTTAAAAACTTCTGTAAGCGCCGGAATAACTGCCTTCCCAATTTTGACTTTGAAACTATCAAATGCAAGTCCCAAGTCCGCCAGCGCCACTTCATAATCCTTTGCTGCCTGGATTTCCTCTTCCGTAAAAATCAAACCAGCGTCTTGGACTTCTTTTACCCCGCCAGCAATATTTTCAAGCATCGGCGCGATTTCATCGCCAGCTTCGCCGAAGTTCTCGGTCAGCAACTTGGCTTTTTCAAGAGGGTCTTGAAGATTTACATATTCATCGGCAATGGCGACCAGATTGTCAACAGTCGGTGCAATTCCATTTTCATTCAAGTTTTGCATCGCCTTGTAAAGATCATCAAACGGAACGTCCGCCTTTTCAGCTTCAAGCCGAAGCGCGCTTAATGTCTCAGGCGCGTCACCGGAAACCCGCATCAATTCTTCGACTTCGCCGGCCGCTTCGAGTGCTTTACCAACCGTGCCCTCATAAGCAAGGCGGGCAGCTTCAGCAAGCTTCATACCTACTTCAATCGCTTGGTTGATTCCGAGCATGGCAATAGCAACGTTATCTTGAAAATCGCCAAACGATCTGCTGCCGACTTCTTCCGTTTCTTCAGCAGCCCCGCCAAGTTCGCCTATCTTTTCTTTGGCATTATCAATGTTTTCGCCGCCCTCGAATAAGGCCTTGATTATTAATTTTAGGTCAGCCATACTTCTTCCTCAATTTCTCAACCTGATCCACAATTTCCCATACTTGCTCATTCTCGCGCTTCCACTTTGCCGTTTCGCCAGGCTTATTGCCCTCGCGCTTGTAAATCCTGACCGCTTCATAGACGTTATTTACCTGCCGCATTTTCCGCAGCAAGCCCGCCGGTTGATCCATCACGCCCCCGCTGTAAGGTAAGGCGCGATAGTTCTCGCAATTGACTGCGAGCTCAAGCAAGGCGGGCATGTCGGGTCGCTTTCCCTCCGCATAATCCGCAGCGGCAATCAGGATAAAGGGTCAATGTTCATTGCCTCCGCGATGACCTTCGCCACACAATCCGCCAGCCAAACTATGTGAGCTGGCTTTGCGTTATCTACGTCTTCCACTCCCCACTTCGGTTCGGTCATGATGCCGTGCTTTGCCGCGCTTCTAACGCTGTCCCCTCGCCATACAGACAGTGGCACGTTCAGGTCTTCCTTCATATCGCGGTGAAAGTCTTCCAGCATCTTTTGCGTGAGGTCTTTTATCACGCACTTGCCAAACTTTTTGTGCTCAAATTCCATGTTAGCCCTTAGACAGTCTGCAACTTAGATGTAGTCTGAATAGTCAGCCAGTTGGTCAGTTTCGGGTTGTAAACGCCGTCCAACACCAGATCGTAGGTCATCAAACCGTTCTTATCCTGGAATAGCTCAGGCGCTTGCATTGTGTGGCCTGCAAAGGTCAACACCATCTCACGCAAAGTCCCGGCAGAACCAACTGTGTATTTGATCTTGACTTGCTTTTCCAGAATAGCGCTGGCAGTCGCAAGCATGGCGATTAGATGGTCATCGGTTGAGTCGTTTAATTCCAGGCTGAGCTTCAATTGCCCGCTCCACTTGTTATCGTAGGATGCGGTCGGAGTGCATTCACCCAGGAAGTTGTGATACTCCCGGTTAGCATTGACGCTTAACTCCCAGCTGAACGCGCTCGATGCCAGCGGAGTAAAGGTTGTGCCCGCCCAAGTTTCAATCGCAACGGAAGCCATGCAGCCGGTTATGCGCGTGCCGGTGGTCAAGTCAGGCAATGTAGCCAGCGTGCCAGCAACCACTTTGCCGCCCATCAATGACGCGCCCACGCTCACACCGGAGTTGGCAGCGCCGCTCAATGTCAGGCTCGTGACGCTTGCATCCTGCATCTGCCAGACTTCGTTTGTCTGCCCGAATTGCAAGGTCGCAAGGTGCGGCGCAGGGGCGGTTGTAAGCGGCGCGGCATAATCCCGAACATACGGATCAGCACCGGTCGGAGTTGCGTCCGTGCCAAACAGCATTTCCAACCAGTAGTTCAATTCCTCGAAGTCGGTATCGCTCGTCTCAGCCGTTGCGCTGGATAGATAGCGGTCAAGCGTGGTCTGGTGTGTCGGAGCCATTGTGCCCCGCAATTGGTCAAGCGCACGGGTTTCGAGTTCCGGGCGCAATTTGAAGCTTGACACGTTCTGCAGCTTGCGGGTTGCCGTTCCGTTCGCCGTGCCAAAAGCCGACTGCCAGCCGAGTTGTAATACATTGTGTGCGTTAAGCATTTTCTACCTCTTCTTTGTGTTTTTCTAACTTGTAAATGCCCGCCTTGAGCGCGGCTTTCGTCAGCTCCTTCGGGAACTGTTTCCACTCGTCCACGCTCAAATCGCGCGCTGGCAGTCCCACGAAGTAGCCACTTCCTTGATAAATATATTTATCCACTGACTACCTCCAATACTTGTAATTGACACAGAACGCCGGAATAGAAACGCCCTGATCCGCGCGGCCACTCATATTCGCCCGGCGTAATAGCTACGCTCTGCAATGTCGTGTTGGATGTCGGGCATTTGCCCCACGTCCGCATCCCGTCCAGGTACTTGCCTGAGTACTCCACCAACTTCGGTGCAAACTCACGCAAGCCCAAGCCCTGCTCGGAAGGCTGCCAAAGCATCAGGTCGGTTATCTGCCAGATGATTGACATAGCCGTTCCAATCGCAATGTGCTGCCCTTCACGCCCTTCACCCGGCATGGTTGCAACCGGAAGCAGAAGTCGGCAAGGCAATTGCGCGGTCGTGATAGATTCCGGCAGTTCGTCCAGATCGTAGGCGTAAGGCGTAACACCATCTGTCATACTCACCGACAAAGCCGCCAGTGACGAATAAACGCCTAAAATCGCGCTTGCGCTCATACTATCCGCCTCTTATATCTATCCAGCAGCCTGGTCACATCCGCCGGAAGGTTGGTCGGCATAATGGTCACGCCGTCACCTGTAATAAGCGGGCGATCCAAGTCAGCCGAATTATCCTTCTGCCGATACAGGAACGCGGTCAGCCTGACGCAAGCGTGCTGGATATCAGCCGGAGCGGTCGCAGAATAGCCCCACGTGCCAGCCACGCTGATCTCACTATCGACGTCCGAGAAGCTCCACGATTGCGACTCGTCCAAACGGATAAGCCACTTCGGGCTGTCATTGCGCGGGAAGAGGCGATAATTGCCGCTCGTGACTTCCACCGCGTTGCCATTTGTGAGCTTGGTGACAGTCAGCAGGTCTTCGCCGTATAGCATCAAATCCTGCCCGTCCGTGCAATTCTCGCCGAAGTATTTCGTAGCGGTGACGGCTGTGAATGTTCGTCCGGTATAAGCATCAATCAAGCCTTCCGCACGCGTAATCAGATCGCCAAGTAGATTGTCGTCCACCACCGTCGATGCAATGCCCAAATAGTCTTTTACTTGTACGGAAGTTGCGTATGCCATGTTACTTGACCGCCTTTACTTTCGCCTTTGCTTTGTTGCCAACGATCTTGATTGCCGGTTCGTCTTCAATCAGCGCGGCATAACCGGCACGGACAAAAGCATCCACCGCGCTATCCGGCAACTCGGCAATTCCTGGCTCGAACTCAACCGCCTTGCGATCTACTTCAAACCGGAATGGAACTAATATTTTGACTTTCATCTTTACTCCATTCAGGCGCGCTGGATGAGCATTGTCACCACGCCGCCCTTTTCGTCACCCGCGGTTGCCACTTTCAAAGTTAGCGTGCCCGATCTAACCCACAGCATTTTGGTCGGGTCGTTGATATATACGGTTGCGGCGGCTGTCACATCCGCCCCCTCACCGCACAACACGTCCAACCCATCACCGTCTTCGATGGTTACATCGTATAGGTTGGTCGGTGCTGTTCCGCCTGAGTCAGAAGCCAGACTAACTTTTACGATCTTTCCGCAATACCAGCCGGAAGCGGCTGAACTTACAGCCCCGCCGGTTGCGCTCAACCAATCCCATTGAATTTTCTGCAATGGATATTCAACGCTGTCTTGCGTTATTGTTACAACTTGCGCTGCCATAAATGTTTCTCACTTTCGAGGGTCTTGGGGCGGAACTGAGTCCGCCCCTTCATAACCCCCACAGATTTAGAGGATGATCGCCTGAGTAGCGGCGGTCTTCGGGTACGTGCCCGAACCGTTGTACAATATAGCGATAGCGCCAACCAGCACAACGTCAGTGCCAGCCGCGCCAACAGCTTTTTGGAACGGTTTAGCCGGGTCAACCGGCATATCTATCGCGTAGACCTTGCTTGCTCCGGTCGCAGCCGCAATTTGAGTCAAAGCCGCGCCGGAAACATCAGCGGCACCGCTCATGCCAGTTGCGGCAGCAGACTGAACTTTATAGTCCAGTGTTGCGCCGGTCGCCATAGCGCCAACGGTGATAATGTGACACACGCGGTCAAAACCGGTGCAGTCAATTTCGGTCTCGGTCAACGCCGTGTTGGAACTAACCGGCACGATCGATGGAACAATCTTGCAGTATCCTAATAGGCTCATTTTATTTATCCCCTTTCAGGATTATGATCCGCCCTGGGTCAAATACTTGAACGCCAAAGTCTGAAGCACGGCACCGCCAAAGCGCTGTTTCACG
>Ga0172381_10001236_pt1 | contig 30519 bp, 51 predicted proteins | sample Leawel6488metaG_FD_119754 | JGI IMG/M metagenome (GOLD analysis project Ga0172381, IMG submission 119754) | Leachate microbial communities from a municipal landfill in Southern Ontario, Canada - Leachate well 64-88 metaG | ecosystem: Engineered > Solid waste > Landfill > Unclassified | place... | reverse complement strand
TCCAGCGACGCCCAGAACGCCGCCCAGATTCGGGCCGGCAAGGAGGCCCGGGAGTTCCAAGCCCGCCAGCAGGAATCGCTGGTGCGTCTCGACGATGAGCTGGAGTGGGCCCGGATGCGCCACCGTGAAGCCATCGCCCGGGAGGATAAGGCAGCCGAAGATCGGTACCAACAACAGGTTCTGGACCTCGAGCGCGACGCGTCCCTGATGAACTTCGGGATGCAGATGATGAATTACCAGTCCACCATGCGGATGATCCAGCAACTGTACGGCAAGGAAGAGGCGGACGCTCGGATGGAGGATGGGCTGTCCAAGGTCGCAGATCAGGCTCGCGTGACACAGAAGGTCAGCCAAGGCCTCAAGCCTGCAGCGCAGGCCAGGGCGCAGGAGTTGGGGGCCAACAAGAGTCTCGGTATCGACCAAGTTGTGGCCGGAATCATGTCGGCGCAGGGCTTCGCCGTATCCCGCGACACCGTGCGTGACAAGGCCAAGCTGGCGGAGTTCCTGGATGCCAAGGGCTTGGAGGGCTATCTGGCGTACCGGACAGCCGTGGAGGCAGCCAAGGAGCAACGCACCGTCCGCAAGGAAGATATTGCAGCAGGGAAAGTGAAAGCATCTGAAGTCGTCCCGAATCGAATGTGGAGTTCTCTGGGAAAGCCCAAAACAATAGAGGTCCAGCAGTCCCCGGGCGGCGCAGGAGACAAGGCCGTTGACGCCGACCTCAACATCCTCCGGCAGATGGAAATGGCGGTTTCCGAGATGGCCGGCGACAAGACCCCCCTGCCGGACGGCAAGGGCACGCGCGGAAAACAGATGCTCGCGTGGGACGCCTACCACCGGGGCGACACCATCAGCGGCGTGGCCCTTGACCAGAAGAATCGTGGTCTGACGGCCGAACAGTCCCGCATGGAGACGCTCGACTTCTACATGAACGGGGCCAACGATACGAACGGCATTACGCAGTACCTGTATCAGATCGGCTTTGAATCCGCAGACGTGGAGCGATTCCGCTCGCGCATGGCGGCAATGACCCAGATGCTCCAGCCGGGGCAGGCTCCGGCGGGGATGTTGCAGGCCGGCATCGCCGGGAGATAAGGAGAACAGGAACATGGCACCACTGGCTGCGATCGCGATTTTGTCCGCCCTTGGCATCGGGGGTTCGGCCCTGAAGGGCGGACTGGAGCTCTGGCTGAACAACAAGCTCGGCCGCAAGCAGATCGACCTCCAGACCATGCTCGCCCAGAACGAGGCTACGACGGCGAAACTCTCGAACGAAGAGAATCGCCGCCAGAGCGAACAGTTCATGACGATGTACCAGACGGACAAGGCCGAAGGGCGCAAGGAGAAAACCAAAGACCGGCAGATGCAGTTGCTCGGCGCGATGCTGTCCAGTATGGGCCAGATGCGTCAGACGGCCGTTGACACGCAGGTTGCCGTCAACCGACCCCTGCCGCCGACGTCACTTACTTCTCTGATAAGGGGGCAGTGAGATGGCAAAGCAGACGAAAGAAGCGGGAGTCTCCGGGGTTGCCGCGAAACAGAAGGCTATGCTGGAGATGCTCGACTCCATCGCGAACCTGTCACAGAGCAGCGGGGGTGCAGCCGCTACATCCGGGCGGGCCAGCTCTAACACTACGAGTTCTGCCGCGAAGTCGCCGGGGGGAGGGAATTCCCGGCAGCGCCGCAAGAACATCCGGCAGCAGAACGTCGATATGCGCAAGGCACTGGAAAAGCTGCATCGGAAAGTGGGGAGTACCGAAGCTGCGTTTAGCTCAACGGATAGAATTGTCTTAGGGGCAACCGCGCCTCCGGCAGCGACAACCCCAGCGGCCGGCGCCATCGCAGAGACGGCTGCTGGGGCGGCGGAACAGACCCCCGGCAAGTTGTCGCTGGCGACGATCTTCGGCAAGGGCAAGGCTGCCATGAAGACATCGCTCGGCAAGGGCGTCGGCATGGTCGGCGTGGCCCTCCTGCTCGATTCGCTCTTGAAGGGCGGCTTGGACATTGCCGGCCAGATCGGCCAGGCAAATCTCCAAGGCGAGGCGATGGACGCCCAGATCGCGGCCAACAGCGGCCCAGCAGCCACAGAGCAAGCCCTCCAGCCGATCACCAAGGCCCAGCGCGACCAGGCCCTGATGCTGCTGATGCGGCAACTCGGCGTCAAGCAGTCGAACGTGGCGGATGGGGAGGCGTGGACGTAATGCCCGATGATCAGGACATCCTGAGTTCCGCGGCCGAACCTGATTACGGGATCAGTTTTCCCGTGAATATCTACGACCGCCCGATGCTTGCAATGAGCAACCTGCTGCTGCGGGGCGACGTGGACGCCGCGACGCGGGCTATCTTCACCCCGGATAGCCTTTCCCCGAGCGAGATGGAGACCTTGACCCGCCGGTTCGCCGGGCCGCGTCCCAACCGCCTCGTCAAGACGATCCTCGACGTGGCGACGAATCCGCTGGTGATTGCCGGACTGGTCGGCGGCTACCTGCTCTGGCCGGCCGCCGGCGGGGCCACGCTGGGCGAGCTCTACATGGGCCTGCGCAAGGCCGTTCCCGAGACGGGGCTGCTCGGCAAATGGGTGGGGGCGAGCTTCTCGCGGTTGCGCCATCTGGCCGGACCGAACGGCAGTATGCACGAGGCCATCATGGACGTGAGCCGGGCCATGACGGATTTCGCGAGCAAGAACCACGATCTGCGCGCAGAAGCCTACGGCTGGTTGGGGTCCGGTGTAGGCAAGGACGGGGCTGCCGGACATCGCATGAGCGCATGGATGCAGGGCTGGGCGCAGCACAGCGGGGAACTCAAGAACCTGTACGGCATCGAAGGGCCGATCTCTCCGGGTCTGCAAGCCAAGATGGAGGCGGGGATTGCCGGGGAAATCAGCGCCGCCGCCAAGACGAAGAACTGGTCGCGGGCCATGATCGAAAAGGTCTTGGGTTCGGATGTGGCCGCCCGCAAGGATTTGGAGGCTCTGGCCAAGGAGCGCGGCGTCAAGGTCGGCGACATCATCGAGGACTATTTTCCGCACGAGGCCACGCCCAACGAATGGCGGCGGGCAATCCTGAAGAACTACCGGAAGGGGGAGAAGGTAGATTGGACGGAACCGCTCAGTGGCCACGTACTGCGGCGGCCCGGTCGCAACATCCCTGACCTGAAGCAGTTGCGGGCGATGGAGGCCCGCGGCGAAGTCCGGGCTGGTTTGGCGGACGAATTGCAGGGCAAGGTCGAGGCGGACGTGACGTCGTTCCGAGGCCAGTTGGCCGAGGCTCTGGCCCAGGTCAAGGACCGGCCCGGCATCGACAAGGTCCTGAAGGAGCTGATCGAGCAGTCGGACGTATCGCAATCCTACCTGGACGTGGCTGGCGAACGGCTGTACTCGGCGGCTACGGGCGTGAGCGGCGAATCGGTGGACTCGGCCCTGGACTGGGCGGCGAAGATGATCCGCACGCCCGGAACGTATTCCCTCGACTTTGACCCGGTTTGGACGCACTACGTGGCGCGGATGGCCCCGACCTACGCCTTCAATGTCGAACGGGCGGCCGGCGGCGCGATGACGCACGGGCAGAAGATCAAAGCCCTGATGGCAGAGTTCGAGGCGACGGGCCAAATCAAAAAGGGAGGGGCTGACGTCTACCTTCAGGAGCAACTCCTGCCCATGATGACCGGCGCCAAGACGGCGCGACAGGTGTCCCGCGCCTCCGTGTGGGGTAACTGGCGTCTGGCTCGGGCTGACATGCTGGAGACCCCTATCGCAAAGAAGCTGATCCCCGAGGATACCCGGCAGTGGATGGTCAAGAACCTCCGCGACCTGCACGGTCTGGACATCGAGACTGTCGGCCACGGCATCAACGAGTACCTGTACCTGTCCACGATGGGGGCCAACCTCGGTCCGCCGACGAAGAACGTCTTCCAGAATCCACTGACCTTCATCAACCTGCCGGGCATGGGAGTCGGGGCGTGGGCCAAGGGCGTCGGCGAGACGTTTACACGGGGCATGGCCTACCTGGCAGACGCTCCGGGGATGGGCGCCCAGAAGGCTTTCGAGAAGCATTTCGGCGACTTTATCGAGATGATGGGGCCGCGGTCGGGGATCATCGAGCGGATGTTCGGCGAGCAGGCCCACGTCGGCATTCCTGCGACGGGCGTGCGCGGCGTGACGGAGAAGGTCAAGGCCGTGATGATGGCCCCGTTCCAGTTCAGTGAACTCTGGGTCAACCGGATGCCGGCGTTCTACGGGGCCCGGGCGCGGGGTCTCGCTTGGAACTACACGAGAGAAGAAGCGAATCGGATTGCCGCGAACGTCGTGGATATCTCCCACTTCACGGGCGGACCGGCGGGGATGCCGTCCGGCGTCATGGATATGTGGGCCCCGTGGCGGCAGTTCATGCAGTTCCCGCTGCGCATCGTGGACTTCATGGGGGCCTCGACGCGGATGGGGGCCAATCCCTCGAAGATGGACTTTGGCACGATCAGCCGCATGGTCGCGGCGTCGGCCGGGGCCTACACGGTGGGCAAGGACATGCTCGGGGCCGACGTCAGCCAAGGCCTGCTCGCCGGGGCCATGCCGTTGCCGCAATACGAGAGTGCTCCCTTCTACCCGTTCCCGCTGGTTCCTCCTATCGTCCAGATGGCGGGGAACGTCGTAAAGGGTGTGGCGACGGGAAATGCCCAACCGATAGCCGATACGGCCACCTTGCTCGTCCCGGGGGGCCTGGCGGCCAAGCGGCTGGCCAAGACGCTGGGGCCCAAACGCGCCGACTACGGCAACCGCACGGCCGACGGGCGCGTGCCTGTCTACAACGACCAGGGGGGGCTGATCGGGGCGTACAGCCCGCTCCAACTGGGCCTGCGGGCCATTGGCGTCATGCCGGCGGACGTGGCGGCGGAGCGCGGGGCGGCGACGTGGCTCATCAAGCAGCGCGACCAGATCCGCGGCTACCGGCAGAAGTGGCTGGAGGCCCAGATGGCGAACGATCCTGTCCAGGCGGATCGGGTCCAAGCGGATTTCCAGAAGAGATATCCTGAGCTCGGCCGGCTGGAGTTCCGCAAGACGGACATCAACGCGATCCAACAGCGGCGCGAGACGGCGCGTGTCCAGCGGGTCATCCGGGGGTTCCCGAAGGCGTACAAGCCCCTGTTCGAAAATATCGTGACCGAGGCCCAACTGGGGGCCTTCACCCAGAACGCGCCGGGCCAGCCGTTGCCGGCGGAATTGGAAGCCCTGCGATGAAGGGCTTGACATCAGAGTCTCATAGATAGAGAATATCCCTATCACACGAAAGGGTTGGAGCATGATTGCATCACAAGCAGGTTGGGACTACGTCCGGGAGGAAGTGGCAACCGCTGATTCGACCGGCCTACTGACCACCACGAACTCTAATTGGGACGCCCGGGAGACGCAGAAGCGGGGATTGGCGATCCCGGCCGGGGCACAGGCGATCCTGCTGGCCTCATCGGGGACCATGCGACGGACCCGGAAGACGGAACGGCGACCATCAAGGCCACGATGTACCGATCCGGGGGCCCGGCGCAGGCCGCGCAGTCGTTCGACCTCATCGTTGGGGGCCAAAAGGTTCTGCTCAAGCCGAAGCGATCCACGGCCAACGCGACTGCCAAGTGGGTAGAAACGATCACGCCCTACGCCGCCGATCCCGCCTCGTATTGGATCTCGGCGCCGGAGATCGTGGGGGTCAAGGCGGACAACGCGGCCTGCATCGCCATCAAGACCTACGGGGCGGCCTACGTGACAGTCGAGATCACGGCCCTCAGTGTCGGCCTGAGCCTGGACGTGCTGATGTCGCCCGTGGATCGGATGGTTTGATAAAACAGGAACAGGGGACCATCTATGTTTCTGGTAGCTAAGCAGAAGGCGACCCAGGAAGAAGCGAAGGTCAAGGAGGCTGTGAAGTGAAACGTCTGCAAGATTCAAGATGGGTCATCGTGTTTGTCGCAGTGATGTTCGCGGGTTTCTCGGGTATTTTCGGTTACTTGATCGGCAAGGATGATGGTAGATCGCAGACCACTACGTCCCTCCAGAATATGCGGTGGGAACGGGATATGTACCGCGATGCCTTGGCTTGTGCTGTGGCAATGTCAGAAGGGAACAACGAGAAAATGGTGAAGCTGAGGGAGGCTTGGATTGTGAAGTATGCGGGGGCCAAGCAATGACCCATCGTACCCTCTCCATCCTGCTCTGCCTGCTGCTGGCCGGGATCGCCAGTTCCGCCACGGTTACGTGGCAGGGTGACGACCTGACGAATCCCACCTACTGGAATGATGTAGACAACTGGGATACCGGGACGGTCCCCGCCGATGGCGATGACGTGGTTCTGAGTAACGCCGCCAACTGCAACGTGAACGCCAATACGGCAGCCCTCAAGTCCTTCAACTGCACCGGCTACACCGGCACCCTCAGTGGCACCGGCAGCATCACCGTTACCCAGAATGCAGCGGCGACCTCGGTGGTCCTATTTGCCGGGACGAATCCTGTGTGGTCTGGTGTGCTGACGCTGAATCCTGTCCATGCCAGCGCGATCATCAACCTGACAATGGGCACGCTGGCAGGCACGCCTGGCTCTCCGGGTCCGTGCGGGGGAGTGACGATTGGGACCGCGACATCGGAGGGCAACACCTACTTCTTGGATGGCTTCTGCATCGCGGACACGAAGGCCGTGACGTTGACCTCGGGCACGCTGCACACGGATGGGGCCGATGACGCCCAGCACCTTACGCACAGTTGGGGATCTTTCGTTTATAGTGGTACGATTGCAAGAGTTCTGTCGCTTGGTAATAGTGTTCTCGGGATTACAGGGTCTGGGTCAGCTTGGGCTGCTACAACAAGCGGCACCCTTACCGTTTCAGTAAACACAGCAACAATCACACTTTCCGGTGATAACGCCTCTGCTTCGTTTGGGGGTAAAGTATACGGAGGAACGATTGCATTTACTGGTAGCGGACAAGCTCGGATTACAACAGGCGGTGCCGCTTTTGGTACACTGACGCGCACGGGAACCGGGAACAAAACAGACGCCATCTCGATTGTCGGCAATCAGACAATCACCACTGCTTTGAATCTCAATGGAAATTCTGCGACCGCCCGACCGCTTGTGACCTCGGACTCGTTGGGGACTCCGCTTGTTTTTACTGTCACTGGGGCCACGATCTCCGCCAACAACGTGGACTTCCGGGACATCACCCTGAACCCCGGCGTGAATGCCCAGGTCTTGGCCAGTGTGGCCGACAATGGCGATGGCACCGTGCGGTTTACGACGACAGGCAATCATGGTTTGCCTGTGGGCGATACGAAGTTGACGATCGTCGGGACCGACAACTACAACGGCAACTACACGGTCACGAAAGTTGCCGCTACCACCTTTGATGTCACCCACGCCTACGCCGCCGAGACATTGGGGGCGGGACATACCTGGACCTACGACTTGACCGATGGGGGTAGCAATCTCATCGGTGACTGTGGCGGCAATGTCGGGATGACCTGCACCCCGGCCACCACGCAGACCTGCACGGGCAACTCGGCCAATGCCTCGGCTGCGACGTGGACCAGCCATTATCCTCTGCCGCAGGACACCGAAGTCATCAGCCTCACCGCCGGTCAGACGCTCACGCAGGACATGCCCCGGATGGGCAAGGATATCAGTTTTGGTACGGAGACAAACCTGACCTTGGGCACTCCTGTCACGTCCTACGGCTCGGTCAATCTGACGGGGATGGGGACATTTAGCGGAGCGCAAGCGTGGTACTTTGAGAGCCAATCGCGAAGTGGGACGATTACAATAACTAATGGAGGGAATATCTTCCCAAATTCAGTAGGATTGCAAGCGATTGGAGCAACCATTCGGTTAGGGGATAGTCTTGCGTGTACTGCCAATTTTGTACATTTTAACGGAATATTTTCAGACGAAGGATTTTCAGTCACGGCATTGGCTTTGCAGGAAAACGCAACAACAGCCAGGACCGTTATAAAATCAGGACCTTGGACCTTCACGAAGCCAACTGCGGGCACTGCTGTTAATTTGGTTGCTTCCGGCTTATCCTGGTCCGACTCCGGCCCCAACTCCAGCATCACGATTGTCAACCCCGGTACGACCTTCGCTGGGGCGAACCAAGCATTCAACAATGTCAACTTCCCTGCCGGAGCCGCCGGAACAACCATCACCGGCAGCAACACCTTCAACAACGTCACTGTGGCCCCCGGTGGCAAGCTGGTCGTCACCAACGGCACGAATCAGACGGTCAAATCCACTGCAATGATCGGCACCTCTGCCGCCCATATCACGCTGGCCTCCAGCACGCCGGGAAGTCCGTTCACGTTGACGGACTCAGATGGGGGCGTCAATCGGGGTGCATTCGTTGACGTGACTGATTGCACGGCCACTGGGGCGTCATGGTTCGTTGGATCGGGCGGGACAATGGATGTCTGGTCTGATGGCCACGGCTGGGACAAAGGAACGGCGGGCGTCCTGCACTACTACCAGCAACTTCTGGAAAATCAATAGGAGTTCACAACATGCGACGACTGACACTGACAATCCTGGCGACATTGATCTTGGCTGGCCCGACGTGGTCTGCGATTCATGTTCCCCGCAACCGGGCCGTGATTATCCCGGTTGGCCCCCTGGTTGATTTCGCCGATGGCGTGACGCCGGAATTGGCCATGACGGCGACGAATATCTCCTGCACTCTGGCGCGGCGTTCCGATGCGGGCGGGGCCGGCGTGGCTCCCACCCTTGTCATCAACACGACCCTGACCGCAGCGGGGGGCTCGAACGATCTGGTGTTGCTGGTGGGCAGCACGACGGGGTTGTACGGGCTGGAGTTGACGGCGTCGCAGATCTCCACAGCCGGAACCTATAAGCTCTCCCTGTCCGATCCCGACGTGATGGCTCCGTGGTTTACCGATCTGATCGTTGATCCCAACGTTACCTACGACAGCCTGAATGCAGGGACTGACTATCTCCAGATCGACGTGGCACAATGGAAGGGGGCCACGGCTCCGGCAAATACCGGGGACGCCTACGCCGCCTCTCGTCTCTTGGCCGGCACGGTAGCCACGGCCGGAAACACGCGGACATTCACCCTCAGCGCCGGGTTCCCGGCGGCGGCGAACCGCTATCCCGCGGGCACAGTCCTGACGTTTACGGACGCCACCACGGGCCTGACCTACGCCAGCCGACTCAAGGGCTACAGTGCTACCCGGGTCGTCACGGTCGATCCGGCGTTTGCTGTGGCGCCCGAGGTCGGCGACGCCGTGGCGCTGTTGCCGTGCTTCTGGCCGTTCGGGATGTTCTGATAGGGACACATGCTGATCACGAACGGCGGGGCCATTGTTCGCTTGCATCAGGACGGCCGGCGATTGAAGATTTGCCTCTTCTCCAATCCCGGCCCGTTCCCGTTCGGGGCCCCTGCCACGATGGGCAAGGCCCAATACCTGGGGATCTCCGACCATCTGGTGCTCACGTTGATGGAGGATCGCTACCTCGCCGGCCTGACGGCGATCTACGCCGATGTCCCCCTGACGCCCGAGGGCAAGCCGATCCGCTGGTGTGGCGGCGTGCTGTGCCAGCCGTGGCAGGGGGACATCTGGTATCATATCCACCCACTCTTTGTCCGCGACGTGCCGCAACTGCTGGCCGACGCGCGGGACCTGCAACTGGCGGCGTGCATCACCGGGATTCAGGGAGCCATCAGCCGCCGCCAATACTGGCTGGTCGAGATTCCCGCCATCACGGCATCGGTACTCCTGAATGTCGATGAGATCGTAATTGTCCGCAAACGCAGACCTTACGCGCCGGGCAAGCCTATTCCGTCCAAGGTCGCCCGCGGGGAGTTCTGGCAGTCGGGGGCCTTCGCGGAAGACCCGGCTTACGCCGCGATGCGCCGGAGCACACCCCGGCCCGCCCAGAAAAAATAGCCATGTCGCGACATATTTTTTCGGCGCGTAAGTCCCGGTCAATTCCCGAGTTGGGGACAGATGTCCCGAATAGACGCGACTTTCTATCAGGAATTTACTGGACATCATTTCCGATGTACGGTATTTCCTTATTCAGAATGGTTGGAAGCCCAGCAGCACCACAACGAACCGGAGCAAAAGGAGAAGCACACATGGAAACGCAGAAGCCAGTACACCGTGTCAAGACCACCAAAGAGACGCAGCTTTTGCCTGTGCCCCTGACCACAGACGAGCAGGTCGCCAAGGGCAAGCAACTGGCCGAGGCTGTGCGGACCCTGACGAACGTGCAGGCCCAGGCGAAGTCGGCGGCGTCCCAGTTCAAGGCGAAGGTTGATGAGCAGCAAGCCAAGATCAACGGCTTGCAGAGCCTCATCAGTGACGGCTACGAGTTGCGGCGCGTCCCCTGCGTGAACGTGCTGGACTACACGGCTCTCACGTCCACGACTACACGGACAGACACCGGCGAGATCGTGGACACGCACAAGATGAGCGTGGACGAGCAGAACACGTTGCCCTTCGACGACGAGAAGACCGACGAGACAGACGAGTCCGACCAGACGTAGTCACGTGCTCCGGCTTTGATGCGAAAAGGAAAAATCATGGCAGACGCGAATTGGAGAACGAACAAGGACATCCAGTTGGCCAAGCAGGTGGCCCGAGAAAAGGGTGCTGGTGCCGTGGTACTCATCATGTTCAAGTCCGACGGACAATTCAGCGTTGTATCCTACGGCACGAATGGAGACAAGTGCATTGAGGCTGGCAAGATTGCAGATCAGATACATGAGCTGATCTCAACCGAAGTGATCGACACTCTGGATCTGTCAAAAGCACTGTCGAGGAAGTAGTCACGCGCTCCGGGGCTCCAGGCAGGAGCCAGGGACGGTAGGAGGCCGACGGAGCAGTTCTTTGGCAATTCGATCTTGGAAGTGACGTCGTCGGCCGCAGGCGGTCTATGACCGGCGCGAACACTCACGGATGAGACGGGGATCTAACGCCGTCAACGAGCCCGACCGGAGACGGACACCTTACCGGATAGGTGGAGCACTCTACGAGAACGGTGCAGCGGCCAAGCGGGCAGAGAGCCGAACGGGTAAACGTCACTTCCATCTTGAGATTCATGGCGGTGGCAGGCAGCGAAAGCTGAGTCCGAGCCACAACGGCGAGGGTACGCAAGCATGTGAAATCCCTCCGTCCTGGAAACCGCCTCCAATCTTGGGAGTGAACCGGACCGTGTTGGCCCGACAGAGATGCAGACCAGCGGCCTTAGGTTCACTCCCGACAATATGCTGGCGGCGGCGCAAGCCGTGAGATGCCCGAGCCGGGCGGGCAAGAAAGTCCGGTCCGCCAGCAACTCCATCGAACGCAGCGTGGCGACACGCGAGTCGGAAGTGTAGATGGAGATCACGATGGCCGTAGCTCAAAGGAAGAGGCACTGGCACACTTGAGTCCGGACGTGTGGTGCGACCAGATATGCGGGTTCGACTCCCGTCGGCCGTCCTGTTTGCCCTTGAAGTCATGCACACGGCCCGCTCGTTGCGGGCCAAACGCCACCGTAGACCGCTAAGGAGGCGGCCCCGGCTGTAAACCGGGTCTCGAAAGAGCCGAGTGGGATCAATACCCTCCGGTGGCATTGGTTGAAGGCTCAATTCTCAATTCGAAAGGATGGTACATGGCAAGAGAATCGGCAATGAAGCGTGCGGTCAGGTCGTTACGCGATGAGGCCCAGAAGAATCTCAATCCGCTGCTCGACGAGATCGCTGAGCACGAAACCCAACTCGAACTACTGAGATCGCAGGCGTGCGGACTGCAAGCGGAAGTGGACCGCTACAACAGCCTGCTCGCAATGGAAGAGCAGATCCGCAAGGATGATGCTGCGGAACCCGGCGCCGTCGAGCACTCCGTCGAGGCGGAACTGGACAGCGGCGCGTCGGCCCAGACGGAGGCGTGACGTGATGCAGGATAAACCCCAAAGCCCAGCGATTCAGTTGCTCACGCTCGTATGGGAGAATCTCTGCTCCGGAAGCAGCTTCTCCTGGGACCGCGTCAATCACGGCATGTACGCCGCGTTGAACCTTGCTATTGGCTGCGGCCTGCGCTTCGACGAAGACGACTTCTCCCGCATCGCCAAAGAGTTCAGCTTTGATCGCTGGGGCGGCAACAGCATCGGCAAGAACACTGGCGAGGGCCTGTACACCCACGCCATCGTCGAGGCGAATATGTCCGCGTGCGTGTCCTACGAGAAGTGGCTGGGACGCCCCGCCTTCATCTGTGACGACGTCGATACGTGCGGCAGGTCGAGCATGACGCATGGCTCTGGAGACCGGAAACGTGGCCGGGTCGGCTGCGGCTGCAAGTTCCCGTGGAAGGGCTTCACGGTTGAGGTCACGAGCATTGGCAAGGACCGATTTACCGCGTGCTCCTACAAGCCGAAGCCGGAAGTTCCGACATGCAACAAGTGCGGGAACCCGGACTACGCCAAGACCCCGGACAGTTACTACCGCAATGAGATCGAGAAGCGATTCACGATCACCGTCGAGGACATTCGGAAAGAGCGTGCTGAGCGCAAGGCAAAGGAAGGTGCATGACGTGGACCAGAACGAGCTGATGACGAAGGTCGAGGCCACGTTGGACGCCATCGTTGCGAACATCGCGTCGATTACCGAGTCGATCCGCGTGCTGGCCGAGCAGGTTGCGACCGAGCGTGAGACGCGCAAGGAGATGGGGCAACCCAAATAGAGCAAAGGAGAAACATGAGACTTGAAACGATCAAGACCGAAGACATTCAGAAGTCGTGCCCGCTCGACGGAGTGAAGATATCCGAGACCAGGAAGAACTCGTACTCGCTCACGTCTATCACGCTGACGGACGCCGCGGGCCACACGATGGTCATTGAGGGTGGCGAGTACACCGGCTCTATCCGTGTGCTTGTCAAGTCCAAGCCGCCGAAGGTGAAGAAGTACACCGTGACCGGCAGCGCGTTCACCGGAAGCGTCGGTCTTGAGGTTGCCGTAAACGAAACCTTCGAGGGCCGCGCGGATGCCGTGAACAGGAAGCTGGCCCTGGAACAGGCCGGCGGGTCTGGGTTCAAGATCACCGAGACCGAGACGGAAGTCACGGAAGACCCATGAGCGACCCGGACGAAATCGCGCACGACTACGCGCCGCACTTCATCGCGGCCCAGGAGGCACGCGAGTGCCGCAAGTGCCTGGGCCGCGACAAGAAGGGCTGGTGTAGCGTTCTGAAGCGGTGGGTGGCGGCAGGAGATCATTGTGAGGAGTTTGAAGATGAGTGACAAGCCATTCAAAGACGAAGATGTCCTGTGGCGAGGACGAATCAATGGTACAACAGAAGCCGTTGTAACGCGATACCAAGACGATTGGGTGCAAGTGTACTGGGTTTACGACGACGGAGAGATTAGCGGACCCGAGTTCTCTGGTCAGTGGGCAAGAACTGTCGTTGGTCAGCTACTCGAAGCCAAGTCCCTCCTTCGTGAATGGTCCGACCGTGCCCTGGTCGCTTCGGTGGACAAGGAGGACGCGCCGGACCTGCGGGGACGGATCGAGAAGCTGATAGGGCCAGAAGAGCCGGTTTGGTGGTGCTGCGCTGCAGATTACCCCAACCACGAGAAGTCTTGCCGGAACTACAAGGAATCTCAGTCTCCCGCCGAGGCCCAGGCGAACGCGGGGGAAGGGAAGGACAAGCCATGACGTACGACGAGTTCATGCAAGCGTTTCAAGACGCAGAAGCCATTCACGCCCGAGCCAACCAACTGGCAAGAGGCATGGCCAAGGTTGCTGCGGGAAGACTGCGAGAGGCAGAGGTTCCAGCAAACGTACTTGACCGCCTCAAGCGCGAGCTGCGCGACTGGGACATGGGACAACACGTCTGGAAAGGTCGCAAGCCATGAACGACACCTACACCATCGCTGCCCTGCTATCCCCCGAGCAGGCCCCGGAGTACCCGCTGATCCGGGAGTTGGCCGAACAGGTGTTGGACCCTGAGCCGCGTAAGCACGAATATGCCCACCGCGTAGGGCGATGGTACATATGCCGTAAGTGTGGGCATAGCGTTGCGTCTCCAGAAGATGCAAGTACGCCGTGCTCTGTATCTTCCGTGTCATTCGACCCCATGCCGGTCATGGCCGAGCAGTTGCTGCGCAAGATCCCCTCCCGCGAGCGGTACAAGATTTTCGAGGCCATCCCGAAAGTGCATGAGTTCGGTTATACACCGGGGTTTTCGTCGATTGACGAGAACGAATACAGGTACGCAATGTGGTTCTTCTGGGCCACCCCTGCCGAGCGGGCCGTCTGTTGCCTGCTGGCTCTTTTGCCTGAGAAGGTGAAGGTGCAGCAATGATCCCCAGATGGGTAGAAACGACTGAGACTGTTTTCAATGCAATCTTCTCCGAGCATCATCAAGAACTCGTTCCTTTTGAAACACTAACCGACATTGACGGTCGCTTTGGCGAGCCAAAGATAGTCACGGTCTGGGGCTGGAAGGAGGCTGATTGTGGTCTTATCAAGAGCGTAGCGAGCCACCCAGATGGGAAGGGGAACTGGAACGAGGTTGCCTTTTACCTGGCCCTGGTCAAGAAGGGGATCGAGCCATGACCCCCGATGTCGGAGTACATCCAGGAGTCCCGTTCTCGGTCTACCAGTCGTGGGGGGCGGTCAACGCATCCTTCCTGACGACCCTGTCCCATCGGACGCCGTACCACGCGAACCACGACCGGCTGCATCCGAAGGCCGACACGGACGCTCTGCGAGTGGGCCGGGCGTTGCACTCGCTGATCTTGGAGCCGGCGACGTTCGAGCAGGAATGGGCCGTCTGCCCGGCGTGCGACCGCAGGACGAAGGAAGGCAAGGCCCTGTACGCGGCGTTCGTCGAAGCCAAAGGTCTTCGCAGCGAGATCACCGAGAAGGAGTTCTCCGAGATCCAGGAGATGGCGACGGCCGTCCGCAAGCAGCAGTGCATTTCGCTCGTGTGCGGGGGCCGGGCAGAAGTTTCGATTGTTTGGCGCGACCGTGAGACAGGCGTTCTCTGCAAGCGGCGTCTCGATTACGAACGCAGCATGGGGTTCAACCACTGCATCGTTGACGTCAAGACGACGCTGGACGCTGGACCCTGGCCGTTCGCCAATGCTGTCGCCGGCTACGGCTACGCTCTGGCCGCGGCGTTCTCGATCGACGGCTGGAGAGAGGCCAAGATCGCCATCGGTGAATCGCCAGAAGACTCTCTCTATACCTTGCTGGCCATCGAGAAGGGCTACCACGTCGCCAAGCCGTGGGAGCCGGACGACGACACGGTCGAGGCTGGCCGGCAGGAATACCGCAAGGCTCTGGAAGTGACGGCGCGGTGCATGAAGGACGGAGTCTGGCCGGCCTACGGGACGGAGGTCGAGTTCATCCGTGCCCCGGAGTGGTACATCCAGAAGCACGGCGTTGGCCCCGACCTGATCCGGCCCGAGCCGTCCGCCCCGGCCGCAGTGGAAGACAATCAATCGTTCGAGGAGAAGTACGCACTGGAGCAATAGAACATGAATCGACCACCGACAAAAGACGAGCGTGTCGCCGAGGAATGGGAACGCCGACAAGCAGAAGAGGATGAGGAACGATGGCAATGGGAACAGGATCAGAGAGATTGGGAACGAAGACGCGAGGAACAACCATGACCAATACCCCAGAGCTCGTAGACGCCAAGCCCGTCGAGCAGCAGGACGCAGAGACGATCCAGGAAGCAACGTCACTGGCTCGTCAGCCCGTCGAGCCCGGCAGCATCCTGTCGATCATCCAGACGGCCCTTATCAACAAGACAGACGTCGAGACGATGCGGGAACTTCTGGCGATCCGCCGGGAAGAACGGGCCGACCAAGCAGCGGAAGCGTTCGCCAATGCTCTGGTTCAGTTCCGTGCTCTCGTTGGGCCGATCATCATGACGGGCCATCGCGACGACCGCAAGATGAAGAAGCGCGACGGAAGCTACGGGTCCGTCCACTACGACTACGCCGAGTTGACCACGACGATTGAGCAGATCCGCCCCGTCCTGACGCAGTGCGGTCTGACTCCGACGTGGAAGGTCAAGAGCGAGCGGGACTGGATCGAGGTCGAGTGCGTCCTGACGCACGTTCTGCGGCACAAGGAATCGTCCGGTCCGATGGGTTCTCCCCCGGACGGAAGCAGCGGACAAACCCCCGTCCAGAAGATTGCCGGTACAATCACGTCCCTGCAACGCAAGACGCTGTTTTTGGTCTTGGGCCTCGTCACGATGGAGGATGACCGGAATCTGAAGAACGCCGAGCAAGGCGAAGACGAGAAGAAGACTCAGTCGCAGGCTGCAATCACGGACCCGGAGAACGAAGCCAAGCGAGCGTTCCGCGACCTGTGCATCAAGAAGGCGGGCGCGATGTTCACCAAGGACCAACTGCTGGCCATCTTCGCCAGGGTCCAGTCAATGTCCGGCAAGACCGGGGCGGCAGACTGCGTGGCGTGGCTCGAAAAGAAAGAAGTGCTGCTGGCGAAGGACGGAATCATCATCGCCGTGCAGACAGATGGGCAGGCGGGTGCCAAGGAGGATGCCGGCGCCACGGATCGCACGGAGAGCGAGCCTGCCTGGGATCAAGCCACGGCGGCTCAGGGGACAACCTCCGGTCTTGGCGGGCCCTCTTCCCCCGCCAACCTCACCAGTCCTGAGCCGCCAGTTTTACCCTACGCTTGCCCGGTATGCGGGCAGACCTACAAGGTCATGCCGGCGGGCGGCAAGTGCCTGGGCGTGGACGGGATGAAGTGTGCGGGCATGGTACAGAAAGTGGGGGCGTAGCCAATGGGACAGCCAAGAGACAATTCCGGGGCCTTGTTCAAGAACACACGCAAGACCCAACAGAATCATCCCGACTATCGCGGCGACATCATGGTCGCGGGTGTCCAGTACGACCTGTCGGCGTGGCTCAAGCAGGGGACCAAGGGGACGTTCATGTCGCTGGCCGTGACGACCAAGCGTGACGCGCCCCAGCAACCGACGCCGCCGCAGAACCTTGAGCCGCAACCAGAACAAGACATACCATTTTAGGACCGTTTGAAGGGACGCATCATGCCTCTATGGCTACAGACATCTCTAGGTGTAGTCGTCAAGGTCTTGTGGTTTGTCGGGGACGTCGTGTTCGCCTGGGTCGTCACCGTGGCCCACGCCCTGAGCCTGCGGGAGTGGCAGCGCAAGCGATGGTACGACGCCATGACGGCAACGCGGGCCCTGCCCGACTCCAAGGCCAAGACCAAGAAGCTCGTCCGGCTCGACGCCGAGGGGGCCTACATGGGCTTCGTCTATGCCGAGGCGGACCCGAACAACCTGAGCCGGTTCAGCGGCGAGCACCAAGCGTAGCATTTGAACGTCGTGCGGCCGGCGCGCCATTAACAGAATAGCCATCCAATCCGGCCGCACGTTTCTCATGTTTGGTAAGGAGACTATCGTGGAAAAGGAAGTTCTGACGCTGGCCCCGGTCCGCTGGACGCTGTGCCCGTTTCTCACGGACGCGGGAAAGTGCAAGGCCCGCCCGGACCGCGTGTGCCGGTGCAACCCGGAGCCGGGCCGGTCCTGGCCGCGCCGGTGCCGTCTGAAGGATCGAGACATTCTTGTGAAGCAGGGGAGTTGACTTATTATGATCGGAATTGATCCAGGAGAAAGCGGAGGAATTGTCAAGCTCGACGAGTTTGGCGGAGTTGTGTTCTCGGACAAATTCGCCGGGAAGACGGAACACGATGTAGCCGAGCTGCTGCGCGAGTACGCCCTTGCCGATGTGGTGCATGATCGCGTGTACATCGAGTCGGTGCATTCCATGCCGAAGCAGGGCGTGGCGAGCAGCTTCAAGTTTGGACGGTCCTTCGGGTTCCTGCTGGGCCTGCTGACTGGAATGAAGATCACCTACGATATGGTCACGCCACAAGCGTGGCAAAAACATATGGGCTGCCTAACTCGTGGAGACAAGAACATCAGCAAGGCGGCTGCCCAGCGACGTTGGCCGACGGAGAAGTGGACGCACGCCACTGCCGACGCCGGATTGATTGCCGAGTACGGCCGGCAGCGAAGGCTGATCCTGTGCCACCCCTGACGCCACCCCAGATCGCTGCCGGCCTAGCCCGGGTCAAGATCCTATTCGACCAGGTGACGGCCGCGTGGCCCAAGCACGAGACGACAGAAGAAGTACCCGAGGTTGGAGTTGACGAACCATGCCAGCCAAAACGGACACTCTATTCGGATCTGAAAGCAGTACGGGACCGGAGGGATGGGGCAAGGCCGAAGCCGCCTTCGAGCTCGCCCGGATCAAGTACCGCTCCGAGTGCAACGCCGCCGGACTCCGCGGCCACGACACCGAATGGGCCGACTTCCGCAAACACCACGAGGACGCCGCAGACGTTGCTCCCCTTCTGATTGACTGCCTCACGGTGATCCAGGCGAACCGCCAGCGCAGTGCCCAGCGCAAGGAGTTCGTGTCACCCTGGCCGCACTGGAGCACGTTTCAGCATCAGCGGCGGTGGGAAGAGGGATTACAGGAGCCGGTGGACCCGCGCAAGGCCCAGCGAGCCAAGGCCAAAGCTCAGGCAAGGCCCACGCCCCCAGAGAAGCCGATCCGAGCTGTGACAGCCGAAGAGAAAGCCCAGATTCGAAGGGACTATGAGGAAAAGACGGGAAAGACGATCATCCGGGCGCGGCCGGAAACCGGAGTGGCAACTGACCCGGGAGTACAAGCTGATGCGCCGCCTGCGCAAGACCAAGGCCCGGTATGAGTACTTATACCAGAAAGTCCAGCAGCCGTTCATCGTGACGTTCGTCTCGGACACGCGGCGGATTCGGATCGACTACCCTATCGCGCGGCTCTTCCCGGACGGGACGAAACGCATGGTGCCCTGGACGGTCGAAGCACTGACGAAGATCATGGTCCGCCGGCTGGAGGCGTTCAGCCAGGAGTACGGCGGCCAGTGGCGGATGGAGATTGTGCCGAACGAAGCGAAAGAGAATCTCCGGTCGAATGGCGACCGGGTAGTTCATAAGCCATGAGTCCTCCATACGAAGCCGGGTACGCCCGCACGGAAACGGCCCGGCTCTATTGTGAAAGGAATCCTCTGACATGCCGAAACGACGTGAACGATCAATGACCCCGGACGACGATCTGATCTCCGATCAGCGCGCCAGGGTCGAGTATGATGGGAAGCAGAAGTCCGAGCCCATTCCGCCGCGACTGGAGGGTGCCAGCGGAGTCGCAGGCGGCGGCTGTGCCTCCATCGCCGGAGAGTTCTACCACCGGGGCCAGTTCCGCTATTGCCGGGACCCGAGGACGTGCAAGGCCGAGGCGACAGCTTCGCGGAACAGCAAGAAGGTAAGCGTGCCTGCGTAGGCGCGATGCCAGAAGCCTGCCGATTTTGAGAAAGAAAGGTGGAGATATGCAAGGATTCAAGAATTGCCCGAGCGTGACCGAGTTCGCGGTGGGGATGCGGGCCCACATGGAGTCCAAGGGTGGAAAATGGTTCCGCGTGGTGTTTGTGGACGAGTCCGGATGTGCCCTGACCCGGTACGAAGAAGAGGACATTTCCGATTGCGTGTCTTGCCCGCTGCATCCGAAAGACATTGAGTATCTCACGCTCGACCTCGCCTCCATGTGGGTGGGACGGGAGTACGAAAACGCAGCGGGCAAGACGGCAAAGGTTCTGCTTTCGGACGAGAAATACGTGGCGTTTTCGTTCAACAGAACCGTGCTGCGTAGAGTGTGGAGCCGTGCTTCATTCTTGTCCACCTGGACCCCTCTCCCTCTCACCTCGCCCGCGGAGCCGCAGCCCGTCAGCCTGTGCGATACCTGCAAGTCTCACCCTAGCACGTGTACGTGGAGGATCGTGGGCAGCAGGGTCACTACGTGTGGCCACTACAAGGAGAAGGGCCCCGCGCAGCCATGGACCCCGAAGCCGGGCGAGCCGTGCCTGTGGGGTGAAGAAAAGAACAGGCAAGTAGAAGTGCTACATGCGCATGGCGGGTATTCGTTTGTGTTAGACCCAGTGTTGAACATGCACTATCTGGTTCCAGTAGACGACCTTCACCCTATCCCGCCCGAGCCGCCGGTGAAGGTTGACGACGTCGTGGAGGTCAAGTCGCCGTCCCAGACAAAACCGTACTACGGTCGTGTGAGCGGAGTAGACCCGATCCAGCGCACGTTCAGCATGGAGATCGGACCGGAACGGCATACGTGCTATTGGGACAAAGTCACCGTGACGAAACTCGTCCCCGAGAAACCGTAACGCTCGAATTCAGGAAGTAGCGTCCATGAATGCAGGAGACATTTTGAGGTTGCTTTCCGAAAAGCACGCCAAGGATGTGTTCGTCGCGGAGTGCAAAGACGGATCGTCCTGGGGAGGTCATCTGCGCATGGACGCCTGGGCCATGGCACGAAGCTGGGCGCACCCCTGCATGTACGGGTACGAGATCAAGGTGAGCCGCTCCGACTTCCTGAATGACAATAAGTGGCCCGGGTATCTACCGCTGTGCAACCGCTTCTCCTTTGTGGCAGTAAGGGGGATCATCCAGCCGCAGGAGCTCCCTGCCAACGTCGGATTACTGGAAGTTGCTTCTACTGGAACGTCACTGCGCACTGTACGCAAGTCAGCCCACCGCGAGATCGAGCCGCCGGCCGAGTTGCTCAAGTACATCCTGATGTGCCGGTCGAAGATCTGTGCCGCCAGATTCGGGATCATGGAGGACGACGACCCGGCAGAGTTCTGGCGGGCATGGCTCATGAAGAAACAGGATGCCCGAGACATCGGCTACCGAGTGTCCCAGAGGTTGCGGCAGTTGATCGCCGAGCAGATCGACACAGTGCAATGTGAGAACCGCCGTCTAGTCACAGAGAACCAGCAACTCCAGAAGGCCAAGGGGATTCTCGGTCAGTTGGGGGTCCATCCCGGCAGTTGGCGATTGGAGGATGAGATCCAGTACAAGTTGCAGAAGGCAAGGGACGTGGTCAGCCCCGAGGTGATCCAGTTGCTCAAGCACGCGGCACAGTCCATTCAGGATGCCGTACAGCAGTTGGACCAAGAAGCAGAGCAGGCAAGAAAGGGAAAGGAGGTAGGACTGATGGAGCACCGGTAAAAATTCGTTTGTGCGATAGATATTGTGCTGGGCCGGGACGCGCGATTGTCCCGGCCCAATTCTTTGCGACTACCGCAGCACCTCGAAGACGTGGAATACCAGCATCCCGCCGTGCAACTGAAATGTTCCTATATAGTCCAACTTGGACGGTGGTTCCACGATATCATGGCCTGTTCCCGCCACCCTGAATCGGCGAGTCTCGGTCTTGGCGTTCGGGTCAACAATGGCCCACAGGCACACGGTCGCGTACTGCACATCTACCGTGAGTACCTGGGCTCCGATGGGTAGCTCCAACTCGAAATAGTCGTTGGCGGAAACTTGGTACTTGTAAACCTTCATCCGGCTCTCCTTCAATTCGGGTTCATCAGCACGGCCCGCTCGTGCTCTCTATTACATTTGCTGCAGCGCAGGCCGGCGGGAACCGCGTGCCGCAGTAGGTGATCTTTGGGTGGACGGCCAAATGGATTGCGTCGGGGTGATCGGGTCTCATCGTCCACCCATTTTTTCTACCTGCCTCCTCAATGGTCCCGGCATCGTCTTGGCGTATTTTTGCGTAGACGTCAGGCAGGCGTGGCGCAGTTGCTCCTGTAGGCCGAGAAGGTCGTTCTCTTGGGCGTAGAACTTCACGCCGTAGCTCCTTCTGAGCTTATGCGGCGACAGCGTCGTGCGCAGGCCAAGTTCCTCGCCGATCTTGCGCAGCTTGCGGTACAGGACGAGATACTTCATCGGTTCGCCCGTCCGCCCCTCGAACAGCGTGGACTCCGGCTTGGCGTCGGCCCGCCAGACTACGAGGTAGTCACATATCTGCTTGACCAGCGAGCTCGGAACATGCACGGGCGCCGAGACGTTCCCCTTGCCGTCCCGCACGTAGATCACGCACGGCCCGCCCGGCGCCGGCAGGTCCCGCATCTGGAGGTCGCACAGCTCCTGGGCCCGGATCGCCGAACAGGCGAGGATTTGGACGATGAGCTTCGTGCGCTGGGCCTCGTGGCTTTTGTTCCGCCGGGCCAGCGTGGCGACGTGGGCCGTGATCAGGTCCATTTCCTCGGGCGTGAAGTAGAGGTTCGGGTCCATGCCCCCGCGTTTGGCCGGCCTGCGGTTCGGGTCCCGCTTCGTGATCGTCGTGGCGGTCCCACACGCGCTGCAGGTCGGCCAGCGTCCCACCTCGGCCGCCGTCTCGCACGTCCCCGCCAGCGTCCGGCACTTCGGGCACACGACATAGAGCGTGGTCGGCTTCATCGGCCGGCCGTTCTTGATTCCGTTCGTTGTCATTTGGGTTCTGATCTCCTGATACCGGTTTCACTGTACAGATTTTCCGTCAATGGGGTGCACAAGACCACAATGTCCCCACTCCTTGCCAATCTGCTCCACTCGATCCGCAACCCACATCATGCACTCGGGGCCGATGCAGCGGGACCAATCAGGGTTTCTTTCTCCATTGTTGCAGCAATTCGCGGCGGATTCAGCCCCATCTTCCGTAATTGCGGCATACGTTGACGCCCTGACCATCGGGCACCACTTGGCTTTGGCTTCGTCTACGGTCATGTCGTTCTCCTATTCCGCCCACTTCTGGGCCTGTCGTTCGTTCGTGTGGATCACCCGCAGGGCTTCCGCGCGGTGGAGTTCCTTTGCCTCGGCGAGTTCGTCTGATTTGATTTCGCGCTCCAGACGCTTCAATTCGATATTCCATTGGTTGTCGTGCCGCTTGTACCAGCAGCCCAATGCCAGCCCCAGGACCGCCGCTGTTCCGCGAGTGAGCATCCACAGCATCATGGTCACTTCCCCTTTTCGCTTGCCCCCCAACCTCAACTATTCCACCTTGTCATGCTCCATATTCTCGTGCGTCGCACCGATCCCGAGAACCAGTCGAACCGTCCAATAGAGCGTCGTCACGATTCCCACCAACGTAAAGACTCCCATCCGTGGTCCCCTTCCAATCCATGTCACATCGAAGATAAATCCACGCAATCACCGCTGCGATCCAGACGTTTCGGGGCATTGCTCCCCCATGATTTTGCAGGCCGCGGCGTGGTCGCTCTGGGCTTGGTTCTGGCCGGCGGCCAGAGCGAGAGAATCACGAGCCTTTGAGATCAGGCAATCGGCGTCGTGCGGATGCTCTTTTAAGAGGTCTGCAGCGCAAAATCGGCAAAATCCGTCCCCGTCCATAACTACATCTTCGGCAAGTTCTGTGCACACTTTCACCAGCCCCGACAGGGCGAGCACGGAGCCGACGAATGTGTCGCACTCTATCTGCTCAAGTTTCCACCAGTCCTTGACTCCATCAGGCAGTTCGATGACCTTGACGCCGTCCTTGTATATTTCGGAAATGAGGTACAATTCCCCTGTTGGCGTCCGGTACATGTCCCACGGTTTCGGTTCGTGCTGCTGTTTGTCTGCCATCTTGCTCGTACTCCTTCCCGCACGCGGCGGGTCAAAGGGGGCGTCACAGACACAATTCCGCTTCGTCTGGCATTTCGGCGAACGTGCCATTGAGCCGCATTGGTTCCGTAAAAGCAAAGGCCCAGCGGTGCTCCGGCCCGCCGGTAATCCAGTCCGGGACGCCTTCCGGATACATTTTCCGCAGGTCGCCCGCCGTAAAGCCCGGGACGCCGGCCGATGGCGCGACAGCCAAGTCCATCCCGGCCCGGATGCAACAGACGACGGGAGAGACAAACTGCTCGTAGTGCCGCTCTTCCGCCTTCGTCCCGTACTCGTCGGAATAGTAGTAGGGGTTCCAGCCGTCTTCGTGCTCTTTGCAGATGTCCGTCACGAGCATGGCACTGGCGTAGTCGTAGATATGGCCGTCTTCGCACCCGTACCGACAGTCGGTTTGTTTGACTCCGTGACAGTGCCAGCAGCGGCATTTGTAGGTGCGCCGGTAGCGCCGCGAGCCTTCGGGATAGGGCTTGCTGTGGTCCCAATCCACAATGGACAGCAGGTCGTCCGGGTCCAGGCAATCGAAGAAGTGTTCGACATTGGATTCAATCTCGTTGGCATTAGGATTCCGCCGCCGCTTGAAGCAGGTCCGCGCCATGCGCAGAGCGAAGTCGTGCCAGCGTTCGTACTGTTCATGGGTTATCATCTTCGTCACTCCAAAAGGTTTCGTTTCGATCCACAAGCCGCCGGCGGGAGTCGAACCCGCGAGCCGTGAGGCGGCTACCCTTCTTAGGGGCGTTTCATAGTGCAGCCCTCCTGTTCTGGCGAAACATGCCTACAAAAAGCACAGCCCCTGAGCGGAATTGCACCGCCCGAGCTACTGGGGGCTCCCCGGCCATCACGCCGCCGGAGGGGGCGAGGGGGCGTCATTTGATATTGCGCGGCAATCGTTCATCACGATCTACGCAGCGGATAATGGTTTCCAGGCAATCAGCCCAGCCACCGCAATAAGCTCTCTGAAATGTCAACTCGTGTCCACTGTTACGAGCTTGCGTTTCGAGGCATCTGGCCCGCTTTTTCAATGCCCTGCATTGTCGAATGAATAAGTGTTTATCCATCGCTATCACCTCCCATCCTGCGTCACGCCGGCAGCCGCCAGGGCGGCATCAATCGCATATCGAACGTCCCAATTCAGTCCGCTATCGGAGTTCGGTGGGATGATGTTCGGGGTGTACTCCTTATAGAGCGTGGCAATGAACTGTTTTGCTTCTCGCAGGGCATCCGCCAGCTTCGGCGCGGCGGCATAGTCGGACCGCAGCCAAAGCTCAACGCCGTCCTCGCGCGGGTCGGTCGTCAGCAGTATGCCCCCGTCGTCGGACTCGATGTGGTGGACATCGTTCGGCAAGTGGAGCCACAGCGTTCGATTGTTCTCTGTCTTTGCCGTGTTCGGCTTGCTGGATTCACTGGCCCGGATATACTGAGCCAAGGTCCGGGCGTGCGTTGCAGCTACAGATCCGAATTGCTGCTTGATCGCCCAATCGTAGGCTTGCTGCGTTTTGGTGTCCATCTTCTTGTTCTCCTATTTCGTCGGCTTGTACGGTTCAACGACGCGATCTTCTTTGTCGATGTACCCGATTCGGTTTAGGACGGCCAGAGCAAAGCCCTTGCGAGTCCGATCCCGCAACGTCACCTTGTCGATGGCAAACACGTCTTCCGGGTTCAGGCAGTCTGCCATGTCGCCCAGCTTCGCCGCTCTGATCCATTCGGAGCGGACCGATTTGGCGTCCGCGAGAGAGCCGAACCATCGGTCTCTTTGTGGCTCGCCCTCGATGGCCACATTTGTCAGTCGATAGAGGTGCATCTTCTCGTTCTCCTTTGCCCAGGGGGCGGGCTATTCAATTTCGCCTGTCACGAGGTATCGGCATTGTCGATAAATCTCAACTTGTACGACTACGGAATCCATCGCGGCAGCCAGCAGTTGCCGGGCCATCAGCTCAGAGCACTCAAACTGCTTTTGGATCTCCCGACGCAGGTTATCGGTGGCGGTTCGCATCTTCGCGGCCTTCACCCTGTCCAGTTGGCCATGAACACTGAATTTTGGTTTCATCGTTTTCTCCTGTTCTCCCTGCCCCGGCGTCGGGCACCGGGGGCTGTTAGTATACCCACGCTAGGTAGCTCTTTCCGTTTTTGTCGGCGATGCGCTCTCGGCGCAGGGCCTTTTCTGCCTGCCACTTGTGCGGCCATTCGTGTTTCGTTGTGGAGTAGCCGTCGGGGCCGATGATGAACCATTTACCGCTGTCCGCGTTCTTCTCGATTTTGTAGTCACTGCCTGCCATCCGTCTGCCTCCTGTCTCTCGTCACAATCCGAGTTCCGCCCTGATTTCTCTTGCCGTGCTGGAATCAAACGGCTCGCCCTTGTTGGGTCCGGCAAACCAGCCCTGCAAGCCCTCGCCCGGCAGATTGCAGTAGACAAAGCAGAAACCGTGCTTGCGGGCGATCCTATCGCGGCGTTTCACTTCAGTCTTGGACAGCTTCTCGTGTGTCACTCCAAACATGTATTCGCTCATAAATGCCTCCTGTCTCTGCTCTGGTTGTGTTCAGCCCGTGCGGGCGCGAGCGTGGGGACTACTCCCATCGGTAGTGTTGACCATTGGAGGCCACGAAATCATCGGCACTGTCACGCTGACCGTCGATGATCTCGCCCTCGATCTCCAGGCGGACATTGGCGGGAATGTTGTCTTCGTTTGCGTCACGCCAGTAGTGACCTTGTCCACCGCTTGCGTCCATCTGCACTGCGCGACCAGCGATAATGTTGTGCTTTGCCATGATCCACTCTCCTGTTCTGTTGTGTTGTGTTCGGCCAGCCGCACGGCCAGCAAGGGTCACCAATCCCGTACAATAGGCCCAGCGGCCGTAAATCGCATCGGCTCGCCAGTTATATGCAACGTGTCGTCCCACTCTCCGATAAAGTCATCCAGCGGAGTCGTGTATGGCTTATCGTGAATCTCGTTGTCAGCACGGTCCCAAAAGCCATATACACCCATGCCCATGACGAATTCTGCCGCTTCGCTGTGCTCTCGCATGATCTTGCGGGCCAAGCGTTCAACCTCAGTAGACGCGAGTTCCTGCGCCCGCTTGAAGTGGCATTTAATTGTGTCTTGCGTTTCCATCGTTGTTACCTCCACGGCCACTATCGGCCAAGCCCGCACGCCAGAGCTGGTCCCGGTGAGCATGCGGCGGGCGAAAAGGGTTAAGCCGACTTCGGGACGGCCCTATAGTCGCCCCAGCTCCACGCATCCACTGTGGCAACGTTGCCGTACTTGTGGCCCCGGTGGATGACTCCGTACGCCTTGATACCGTAGATGTCGCCCGTGTCGGACTCGACCATGTAGGCGCCGGAACGGTCGATGTCCACCTTGATGTACTTCTTGCCCGTCTTGATCGTAACTGTTGGAGGAACGCTGTGCGGATAGTCCCGTGCGTATCTCTCGCGCTGCTGGGTTTCGAGCAACTGCCGGAAGTGCTCCAGGTGCTGCAATAGGTCTGTTGCGTTCATGGTTCTGTTCTCCCGTTCTCAGGTTCTCGTTATTGATCGTTTGCCAGTCTCGTAAACTGGTATCGGGTGTCGATGCAGACCCAAACCATTCCATTCTTGACGTGCCCGCCCGCATACGTCCCGGACCACTTCATCTTGCGGCACAGTTCCTCCGCCGCGTGGTAGTGGTTCTGCTCGCTGTTGAGGCTGTTGTCTACGTGGATGGTCACGCTGTTGTTGTCGCTGTCGCTGGCCTTGATTCTGCTGCCGCGCGTGTCTGTAGGTCCCAGGTACTTTGTCGTAATCGCTTTCATCTTCGTTTCTCCTATTCTGTTCGGTTCAAGGGTCGATCGGCTCGGCCCGTCGTCCGTGACGGGCTCCGCGAGGGACCGTTTCACCGACACGATTCTGCGATGTCAGACAGCCTTTCGGCTATCCCTGGGGCTTGCTCTTGTGCAGCGCGGGACAGTTCCTTGATTACGTCACGCACGCCGCGGGCAAAGTCAGACGATTCGCCCGGATGGATGGCGTTCTTTCGGCAGTTCTCGGCTACTTCGATGATCGTTTGGTTCTTCATGGTGTTGCCTCTTATTCTAAGTCTGGTTTCAGCGTCACCGTCAAGCCTGCTCGAATTCGTTCACGTCGAACGATGTTGCGTCACGTATCGCAGCACGGGCAGCAATCGGCGCGTCGTTGATGAGCGCGAAGTCCTGTACGCAGATGTTGGCGATTCCGGGCAGGATCTCGTCGTATGCCTTGAGGAGCAATTGCAGGGCCTTGAGCATCTGCGGCGCCGCAGCCATTGCAGCCGCATAGGCAAGCGGGGTTTCCAAGTACGGAGCAAAGGCCCGCGCGTTCACGTTAGCAATAACCAAGGGCCCTTGCGGGTGGTTCTGGCTGTCGGGGCTGTCGTCGAGAATCCTTATCGTGTCTTCGCTCGAATCCAGCCGGTCGTGCTGGTGCTCGACTTTCCACGTCTGGGTTATCACGTCGGTTGTGTAAATCTTCCCGGTCATCTTCGTTGCCTCCGATCTTGGGTTTCTGTTCGTTCGTCCGAATGCCCCGCCGTGTGTTGCCACCTACGCCAACTTCGCGCCGGCGGGGACCAGGTTGGCCCGTGAGGGCCGCTAAAGGCTATCCAAGGTCTTTCGTCCAGGTGCACAATTCCGGGTTCAGCAGCCGGGCATTGTTCCGCTTGAGCCAGTTGCGGATTCGGTCCCGCATACCAGGCCGCGCCGCGTAGGTCTTGAGGAACTCGGTCGTCCCATTGCGGTTCTGGTAGATCGTCATGCTGTGCCCGGTTGCGGCAAGGTACACTTCCATCTTCTTGGTGGTCTGTTGTGTGCTCATCGTCTTCTCCTGCGAGGGGTGAGGGTTAGTCTACGGTCTCGTATCCAATCTGTACCATTGTCTTGGCCAGCCGATGGGACGACCAGGAGCCGTCACAAAAGAACCGCCCACTCCTGTTGCCGCTGGGCTCGATTTCTCCGTCTGCGTGGGCAAGGATGTAATCTCCGGCCTTGAGCAGTTCGTACACCTTACCTTCAGCCTTGACGAATCCGATGTGGTCCCGTGACTTGTCCATTGCGTTACCTCCGATTGACTTGTCCTTTAGCGTGATCGACAACCACGTCAACCACTATCGGAAGTATATAGTTGAGGGCTGAGTATGTCAACGTCAAAATGCCGCACGTAAACAAGATTCTTTTTTCCAGAATATAAGTGCTTATCCTGTAACGAGTTATGGATATTGGAAATCTGTGTAAATATAGTTGCGTATAACGTGACATATGGGTTATCATGCGAATTGGTTGGAAAGGGTTTGATATGGACAAGATGATGACCTCCGCGCAGATTGCGCGGCAACTAAACGTCTCGGCTTACACGGTCCGCGTCTGGACCCGACAAGGCCGGATTCCCTGCCTGAGCATATCTCGCAAGACTAAGCGTTACGACTTGGCGGCGGTATGCGCAGCGCTGGCGCAGCCGGCGGCGAAGGACGCAGAGATAAAGGGGTGACAAATGGCGGGTTTTACCAAGCTTTGTAGCGAGATTGTGACATCAAGCATTTGGAGCGAGAGCCACGCCACGCGGATCGTTTGGGTGACCATGCTGGCGATTGCGGACAGTAGTGGCCGCGTCGATGCGTCAATACCCGGGCTCGCCAGGACAGCGAACGTCACGCTCGCAGAGTGTGAACAGGCGATCACCACATTCTGCACGCCTGACCAATACAGCCGTAGCCGCGAATACGACGGGCGCCGTATTGCGGCTGTAGATGGCGGTTGGCTGATCCTGAACTATGGCAAGTATCGAGCTCGCCGAGATCCAGAAGAGCGGTTGAAGCAGAACCGCGAAGCGAAGCAGCGACAAAGAGAGCGGGAAAAGGGCTGTCAGCCAATGTCAGCCAATGTCAGCCAATGTCAGCCAGATTCAGCCTATGGCAGAGGGCAGAGGGCAGAGGCAGAGATTATAGTACAAGACTCTTGTCCGAACACAGAGGTTGTACCAGATGCGCGCGCTGTGAAAAAACCGCCGGCACACCCGCTCGAACGTGCCAATTTCGAGAAAGCACGCAGTATCTACCCGGGCAAGAAACGCGGGCTTGACGCCGAATTCACCAACTTCCAGTCGCACCACAAGGATTGGAAGGAGCTGCTTGACGATGATGGGCTCGCCCAATGCGTACAAACCCTCATCGGACGCAAAGCCTACTCCCCAGGGTTCTGGCCGATGTTTCAGACGTTCTGCAATCAATCGCGATACGAGGAAGCACTACAGCCCCAGGAGGGACGCAAGTGAGCAAGCTAGCAAACGCAAACCCCAGCGCTTCTGGCGCCGGACGGATCATTGCCGGGTCAGTTGTTGCCGTGGTCGATTCGGAAAGTGGCGAACGCTACGATGTTGAAGTAATCTTCGAGCGTGATGACGGAGTGAAGAAGCCTATTGCTGTGCCGGCAGCGAGGTGCCGAGGGAACAGCCACGCAGAGAAAGCGGGATGGACTACACAAGCCCTCAGCGACGCAGTGAGCCGAACGCTACGCAACTGGAATGAACTATACGGTCCACAGCACAAGTGGATCTATCACCCGCGCAAGGTAACCTCAGCGCCAAACCAAACCCAACGAGACCCAGGCCAGGAAGGGTAAAGTAAACCCTCGCGCGCGTACCTTCAACGTAAAACCGATAGAGAGCCGTCTGCCGAAGGCACAGGCTCTTGTTGCCGGATCATGGGGAGCGAGATGCTACAAGTGTAGTAGGTCATTGCTGTGATTCTAGCTCAAAAACGCGGTTTTTGGCATGCGCCACACCCTCCAGGATCGACGATCGCAAGCTGCCGCGAGCAATCCATCATCCCAGCGCAATCTCCATGCCTGTTTTCAGCGAGATAACGAGGTGTATATAGTCTGTATAGACTCTATACTGTATGGGGCTGTTTTGGGCACTGGGCAAGGTCACGCCGTAGACACACCACCTGTTGGGGCTATATGTCTGCAATCCAGGGTCAAACCGCACG
>Ga0172381_10001235_pt1 | contig 30520 bp, 33 predicted proteins | sample Leawel6488metaG_FD_119754 | JGI IMG/M metagenome (GOLD analysis project Ga0172381, IMG submission 119754) | Leachate microbial communities from a municipal landfill in Southern Ontario, Canada - Leachate well 64-88 metaG | ecosystem: Engineered > Solid waste > Landfill > Unclassified | place... | reverse complement strand
GTTTCATCCCTCAATTGCTTGATTTGGTCTATTGTTACCATGTTACTTTGAAATTGTTTGTTTTGAACTTATTATAACATCCTTTACTTTTTCTAGTATATAGCCAACTGCCATAATTGCGTCGTCGTTGGCCGGTACTGGATAGTCTGCAATGTCTGGGTTTACGTTTGTGTCGCACAATGCAACGATTTTGATTCCTTTTCTTTTTGCTTCTCTTGCGCAAGTAATATCTTTATCAAGTCCAAAGATAACTACTGCGTCGGGCAACTTTTGCATATTTCTTATGCCTTCAAACTTTGTTTTTAAAATTGCGAGTTCTTTGTCAAACATCAATCTCTCTTTCTTTGTGTACTTTTCCAATTCGCCTGTTTCTCTTTTCTTTTCCAAATCTTTGAAATAAGTAACTCTTTTTTGAATTGTTTCAAAGTTTGTAAATGTTCCGCCCAGCCATCTTTCTGTTACATAAGAGACTCCGCATTCTTCGGCTGCCAATTGAATTATTCCTTTCAACTGAATTTTTGTGCCGACAAAAATGACTGACTTTCCTTCTGCCACTGTTTTAGAAACAAATGCCAAAGCTTTTGAAAGCTCTTTTGCAGTTTTTTCCAAATCAAAAAGATGGCCACCGTTCTTGATGCCCGAAACATATGCTTTCATTTTCGGGTGCAACTTTGAAACTCTGTGTCCAAAATTAACACCGGCTGCTGCCATCTCGTCTACGCTCAAATTTATATCTCCTTTTGCCATTTATTTTAGAAGCTCTATATAACTTCGTGAGGGTATAGCCCAGAAGGACTACGGACTCAAAAGTTACACAAACCCGCCCAAAGCGGGCTTTACTTCTATATATTATTATTTTTCTCCTTTTTTAGCTCTTGGATTTTTAACTCTTTTAACTGTGGCTGTTTTTTTGGAAGCCCTGTCTTTAAATTTCTGAACTCTTCCCAATGTGTCCATAACTTTCTCTTGTTTTGTATAAAAAGGATGACACAAGGCGCAAACCTCAGTTTCTATAAACTCCTTAGCCGAGCCAACGGTAAATTTATTCCCGCAAGCGCAGTGCACCGAAGCCTTATAATATTTTGGATGTATATCTTGTTTCATAAGCGGTAGCTGATGAAAGCATGCCGTAATTGAAACATGATATATCGTTCACACTTGTTTCAATGAAGGCGATGCCTTTTGTTTTTTATATAACAGAATAATATCATAATTTATCTATAAAAGCAATACCCCCAAACACTTCAGACGCGTTTGAAGCGTTCAAAAAAAAGCGGAGACCGGGTCTCCGCCATACTCCATTCCGAGTAGCGGCGCTACATAGGAATCGTCTTGGTGATGAAAAGCGGCCGAATCTTCGACCCTTCACCCCAGTATTTTTTCTCCTTCTCGATGAACTCTCTGGCAACTTTCTTGGCAGCCCCGTCAGTCTTGCGGCGTGGCAATTCGCGGTATGACTTATTCCCCGCGTGATTGGCGTAACAAAGGCTATACACGTATGACTCAACTAGCCGACGCCTTCGCCGCTTTTTCTTGGAAACGTTGACTTTGCCGTTTCTGCTTTGCTTCCGTAAGGCACGGAGCTGCCCAACGTACCCTTTTGGGGCAATCTTGTGAGCAACCTTTGCGGGTTTCATAGTCATCACATATCTCCCTTCAGTTTAGACTTGGCACAATTTGCGCTGCAAAGCGTTCGTGCCGGATAGTTACACGCCCCTTACAAACTTCTAGCCACTTCGCTCTTTTTCTGGCTGGCAGTTTTATTTTCCTTTGCAGGATAACAATACTGCCAATTGCCAGACAACGCATAAAGTTGACCATCCGTGTTTCCGCGTTCCGGTCGCAAAGCGAAAGAAAATCCTTTTTCAAAACCTTGATCCTCGCCGACAATCCGTCGACGATCCTATACGTCTTGAATATCTCTTCCATCGCCCGCCTCCCTGTATTCCTATGTCAAAGAAACGAGTTAATTCAAATTATCACCTTCGCTTTCCAAAATCAATGTTTTGTGGTAATATTTTGGTATATGGAACCAGATTTTACTAAATTTACGGCTGAGGATTGGAAAAATTATAAGCCGGAGGTGCCGGAAGAAGAAGAAAAAACTGAAAAGCAGGCTGTGATTCTTGAAATACGCGCGGGGCAAGGAGGTGACGAAGCCGGGCTGTTTGCTCGTGACTTATATAGAATGTACTCTAGATACGGCCAAACAAAGGGCTGGAAAGAAAGAATTTTGGAGTCCAGCAACTCAACAGTTGGCGGATATAAAGAAGTTATTTTTGAGTTGTCGGGAAACGGCGCTTTTGATGAGTTGCAAAACGAAGGCGGAGTGCACCGAGTCCAAAGAATTCCAAAAACAGAAAAGCAAGGCAGAGTTCATACTTCCACAGCAACTGTCGCAGTTTTGCTAAAACCAAAAAAGACGGAAATAAACATCAACCCAAGCGACCTAAGAATAGACACATATAAATCGTCGGGAGCAGGAGGCCAATATGTTAACAAAACAGAATCTGCTATACGCATTACCCATAATCCATCGGGATTAGTTGTCACGTGTAGCTCTGAAAGAAATCAAGTGCAAAACAAAGAAACCGCAATGAGTCTTTTAGCCGCAAGACTTTTGCAAAGACAAGAAGAATCAGATTTATCCAGCTTGTCATCCGAACGACGCGACCAAATTGGCTGGGCCAAACGTTCAGAGAAAATGCGCACCTACAACTTTCCCCAAGACCGCATCACCGACCACCGCATAAACAAAAGCTGGCACGACATAGAAAGCATAATGGACGGCAAACTAGAAGGCATAATCAAAGCCTTCAAAAAATCTGAAACAGAAAAAACCGCCGAGTAAGGCGGTTTTTTGTTTTTAGAAGATTAGGTTTTGGCAGGTGGTGGACATTGTGCCACCGTCGATAAAGGTTTGAATGCAGGCTGCGCGGGACATAACGCTTCGGGCGTAGGCTGACGAACCACCGTAATAGCGCGAGGCGGCGTTACTTTCTTTGGCAGATGTTTGAGCTTTTGCTCCCAAATCTGCCAAATACATACCCGAGGCAGTAAATGAATCTGTTATGGCCCATGGATCAGCCGTTCTGCCAAGCAGGGTTTTTAGTCTGTTAGCAAACAGATTCCAAGTTGAAGCAATAAACTGCGCCGGGCCCATTGCTCCGCCCCAGCCAGTTGGCACTCCGCCAACATAAGCAGGAATCCAGCAGGAAACCGGAGTGCTGTAAGGGTCTCTGCCCAGCGCCGTCACAATTTGCACAAATGGCGGGACATCTCTTGTTGGCTTCATTACTCTTTGAATTGCAGCTCCCGAAGATATTTTTTTGCCTGCTCCGGTGCTTGGATCTGTCAAATAGCATTGCCCAACATTTCTGCCAATTGCCGATTCTTGACTTATAATTGCCAGCAAAAACGCCGGCCTTATACCCACCATTGCGGCAGCGCTCTTGGCTACCTCCAAAGCCTCTCCAAATGTAGGTACTTTTGAAACTCCAACCATTTGGAAAAGCATTGCTTTAATTTTGCTCGCCTTAGCTTCGGCCACTGTTTTGTCTGCCAATTGTTGCTGATATTGCGCTTCTGTAAGTTTTAAATATGAATCTTGTTCTTTTTTATTTTGTTCGTTTTGCTGTTTTTGCAAAGTTTGCAAGGCTATGGTTTTTTGCAACTGATCTACATTGTCACTCATTTTTGTCTGCTGCCCGGCAAGATATGTTTTTAAATTTCTAGTGCTGTCTAAAAGATCGTTTACTCTTGAGTTGAGACTGTCCAAATATGTTAAATTGCTAAAAAAATCAGCCAAATCTCCTTCAAGCAAAATCACAAAAGAAGGTTTTTGGTCTTCTTCGTAAACGGCTCTTAAAATCGCCTCCACTTGGGTTTGCGAATCTGCAATTTGCGTAGTAGTTTTATTTATAGATTCTTGCGTATCAGATATTTGTATGTTTAGATCTTTCACCATAATCTTTCCCTGATTTATATCTGCCTGCAGACCGGATATTTTGCTTTTCAGTTTTGAAATTGCGGTTTGAAGGGTGCTTTTCTGAGCAGAAGTTTTTGTAATATCCAGGGACAACTTAGCTGATTGCTGGTCATAATAATCAGCGCATTTTTGCAACAAAATCTTACAGTCCGCCGCGCTTGTATTTGGGCATCCGGCGCTTGAGCCAGAAATTGTAGCGCACTGCGTCTCCAAATCCTCAGCCTTCGCATAAAGCTTCGGCGTGACAAGGCCCACCAGCACAAAACAAAGTAATAAAGATAACAGATATTTTTTCATCTTTCTCATACTTTATTATTGCCTTTTTTGCGCAAAAAAACAACCCTGTTTTCCACAGGGCTGTTTCTAAATTTTTATTTCTTTTCTTCTGGTGTTTCTTCGACAACGTCGGCTGTTTTCTTTTCTTTTTCAACCTTCTCAACATCCTCTACTTTCTCTTCAAGTTCTTTTGCCAATTCCTCTTCAACTTTGGCTGGAGCAGAAACAGAAACAACAATTTCTTCGGGTTTTGCCATAACTTTTACATCTTTGGGCAAAATCAAGTCCTTTATCAAAATATGGTCCGTAAAAGTATTCAATCCATCAATAGAAACCTTAATTTCGTGCGGAAGATTTTTAGCTAAAGCTTTTACTTCAACTTCTGCAATATTCTTTACCAATGTTCCACCCAAATCTTTTACTGCCAACGATGTTCCCTCTATAACCAATGGAACTTTTACCTGCACCTCTTCGGTCAAAGATGTCTGGAAAAAATCAATATGTATATATTTATCTGTAACCGGGTCTTTTTGAATTTCGTGAATCAAAACGGCTTTTTTTTCTTTCTCTCCTTCTACATCAAGCTCAATCAATGAACTTTCTCCAGCTTCTCTCAAAACCTTTTGAAAGTCTTTATAATCCAAATCAAGTGAAATGTTTTTCACCTTGTGTCCATAAACAACCGCAGGAATTCTACCGGCGTCTTTTAAAGCGCTGGTTTTCTTGCCTGTTTCTTTTCTGACTTTTGCCTTTAATGAAATCATATTTTTTATTTTTCGATGTGAATACACTGTGCGGGACATGCTTCTGCAGCTGACTCGGCACACTCTATTTTCTCTACTTCTAATTCTTCAATGTCTTGCTTAACTGCATCTTTAATATGGGATTTGCCGTCTTCTGCCATTTCAAAATATTTTGGGCATAATGCTGCGCAAGATCCGCATCCAATGCATTTTTCTCTTTCTAATTTAATCTTCATAGTTTTTTTACTATAATTAATGATATTAGTATATTATTTCGTTTTTGGCAATAGCTACACCTTATTAGCGCTTCCAAATAGGCCTATTTTCCTGGCAACAACATTCTCAACAGATTTCATCGCATCCGGCAGGTATTTATAGGGAGTTATAACTTCCTTGTCGTTGTCCAAAGCTCTTCTTAAATTTCCGGAGAATGCCAGCCTTAATTCCGTATTTATGTTAATTTTTACGATGCCCATTTCTATGGCCTTCTTTATATCGTCCTCTGGCGTGCCCGACCCTCCGTGTAAAACCAAAAACGTCCCGTTAGCTTTTTCCTTTATGGCTTTCAAAACATCCAGCCTCAAATTTGGGTCAATGCCAGAAGCTTCTATGCCATGAAAGTTTCCCATTGAAATAGCCAGCAAATTAGCTCTGGTTTCTTTTAAATACTTTTCGGCATCTTCCGGCTTTGTTAAGTCTTCTTCTTTTATTACAAATTTATCTGCGTAAATTGTTGAAGAATCTGTCCCTATTTTGCCCACCTCGCCTTCCACCAAAACGCCTTTCCATCTAGCATTCTTCATCACCTCCTTTGTTATCTTTATGTTTTCGTCCAATGGCAGTTTTGACCCGTCAAAATGCACCATATCATATCCAGCATCAATTGCCTGCTTTAAATACTCAAAACTTTTCCCATGATCTAAATTCAAAAAAATCGGCAACCCGGTTTTCTTTTTCAAAACATCTCTCAAGGCCGCCGCCTCTTCCAGCCCAAAAAACTTTGCCTCACCCTCCGAGGTAGCCAAAATTATCGGCGACTTTAACTCCGCAGACTTATTCACAATTGCCTTGACCTGAGAAAAATCCGAAAAATTAAACTGCGGAATCGCAAACTTCTCCAACTTAGCCTTCGCAAAATAATAATTTAAATTTTTCATATTTATTTGGGCAAACATAAATTATTTTCTGTGCAGAGCTGGGTTTTTACTTCTACTCGATCAAAGTCTGATTTTTTGGTTAGAAGGCCTGTTTTGGCTCCAATTTCGGCGATGTTGGCTTTGGAGTTGCCCAAACCAAGCTGAATTGATTTTACAATGTCGCCATTAAATCTGATGTATCCGGAAAGGAATCCTGAAGCAAAAGAATCTCCGGCACCAGTCGTGTCTAAAATTTTTCTATCCAAATTGGGCTGGGCGGAATAAAAATATTCTCCGTCAGATACAGCCACGCCCTCCCCGCCCTTTGTCATAACTGCTATGCCAGGACAAATTTCATCTATTTTTTTAAAAATTTCGTTTTCCTGTTCAAATGAAATTTTTGTTAAAAATGATGCTTCTTCCTGGTTTAAAAATAAAATATCAATTTTTTCAAAAATTCTTTTCAGCTGGTCAATTGGCAAAGACAGCTGTTTCATTGAAGGATTTACTGCAATTTTTATTTTGTTTTCATAAGCAAAGTCAACAATTTTTTCAAAAAGATTGTCCTCAGACTCTGACGTTGCAAGGGGCGCCAGATAAAACCACTTTGCCTTTTTTATCTTGTTCCAATTTATATCTTTATTAGAAAAAACATCAGACGCTCCCCTATAAACCAGAATTGTTCTTTCCTCGCCCGTGCTAGAAATAATTATAGATTGATTTGTGTGCTTATCTTTCTTCTTCACCAAAAATCTGGTGTCAATTCTTAAATGCTTTAATTCTCTTACGATTTCTAGTCCTGAAACATCTACCCCAATTGCCCCGCAAAAAGCCGTTTTGAACCCCTGTTTTGCAAAAGTGGCAGCAGAGTTTGTTCCGCCTCCGCCGGAAGTAAAGATAACGTCATCAACGTCAATTTTTGACCCCAAATTCAAACAAATTCCAGAACCCGACACAAAATCTTTTTCATCTTTTACAATTTTAAAAGCTTTAGACCTAAGGTGAATATCCTGGGCCGCAGACCCAAAAGTAATTATATCGTACATTTTGTTAAACATTATTTACTATTTAGTTTTTTCTCGGTTTCGGCAATGGCTATTTTGGTTTTTATTACGGAGTCGGGGTTTAGGGAAATTGACTCTATGCCAAGCTCAACCAAAAATTGGGCAAAGTCCGGGAAGTCGCTCGGGCCTTGTCCGCAAATGCCTATATATTTATTGTTATTCTGGCATACTTTTATGGCTTCTTCAATAAGCTCTTTAACCGCTTCGTTTTTCTCGTTGCCTATGCTTGATAATCCCGAATTGTCGCGATCAAGTCCTAATGTAAGCTGGGTTAAATCATTAGACCCAATAGAAAACCCGTCAAAAATTTCCAAAAACTTTTCAGCAAGAATCACGTTAGCCGGAATTTCGCACATAACATAAACTTTCAAGCCGTCAGATTGCTTTAATCCATTTTCTTCCAAAATCTGGATAACTTTTCTGCCTTCGTCTAAGGTTCTGCAAAACGGAATCATCACTACAACATTATCCAAACCAAATTCTTCTCTTACTTTTTTAATTGCTTTACATTCCAGCACAAACGCATCTTTAAATTTTGGGTCATAATATCTAGATGCTCCGCGAAAACCAATCATTGGGTTTTCTTCTTGCATTTCGTACAAATCTCCGCCCACCAAAGAGCGGTATTCGTTTGTTTTAAAATCAGAAAAGCGCACAATCACTTGCTTAGGGTAAAAAGCCGCTCCAATTTTTCCAATTCCCTGCGCCAGCCTGTCAACATAAAATTGCACTTTGTCGGTATAACCCAAAGTGAGCGCGTCAATTTTTTTCTTTAACGGCGCTTTCATTTTCTTGTAGTTTATCAAAGCGTTTGGGTGAATCTTTATGTCGTTTGCAATAATAAACTCTTCTCGGGCCAGCCCCACTCCGTCATTTGGTATAAAGCTCAAATTGAAAGCGTTAGACGGCTCGCCCACATTCATTGTTATTTTAGTTTTTGTTTTGGCAATACTGGAAATATCTGTCTTTTTTATTTCAAAAGGAACAATTCCATCGTAAACCTTGCCATCTTCTCCATTAGCGCAGGAAACCGTCACTTTCTGGCCTGTTTTTATTTTCTTGGTGCCATTGGCCGTGCCCACAACAGTTGGAACTCCCAGCTCTCTGCCCACAATTGCCGCATGGCAAGTGCGCCCACCCCTGTTTGTTACAATAGCTTTTGCCACTTTCATTGCCGGCACCCAATCCGGGTCTGTCATGTCGGTTACCAAAACTTCTCCCTCTTTAAACTTTTCAATATCATTCACAGACATAATAACCTTGGCAACTCCCTGGCCAATTTTACTGCCAACGCTCATACCTTCTACCAAAACTGTTTTCTTGGAAGCAGCGTCCAAAACATACTCTTCCAAAACATTAAGATTTTTCTTTGACTGCACTGTTTCGGGCCTGGCCTGTACAATAAATAATTCTTTTGTAATGCCGTCTTTGGCCCATTCCATATCCATAGATTTTTTATAGTGCTCTTCAACAATCATAGACCATTTTGCCAAAGCCAAAACATCTTCATCGCTTATGCAAAAATTGTCTCTTTCTTTTTTGGTTGTAGCCAAATCTTTTGTGGGCGATTTCAAATTTTTTGTGTAAGTCAATTTAACCAGCTTTGTGCCCAGCCTTTTCTCTAAAATAGGAGCAAAGCCCTTTCTCAAAGTTGTTTCAAAAACATAAAACTGGTCAGGGTCAACCCTGCCTTTTACAACATTTTCGCCCAAGCCATAGCTTGCATTTATCAAAACTATATCGCCAAACCCCGATTCGGTTTCGCAAGAAAACATAACTCCGGAAATTCCCAAGTCAGACCTCACCATTTTTTGCACGCCAACAGACAAAGCCACCGACAAATGGTCTACTTTTACCTGCTCTCTATAAACAATTGCCCTGTCTGTAAAAAATGATACTACGCAATTTTTCACCGCAGCCAACAGCGCTTCTCTTCCGGAAATATTCAAGTATGTTTCAAATTGCCCGGCGAAAGAAGCATCGGGGTTGTCTTCGGCAACGCCCGAAGTTCTTACAGCAACATCGGTTTCTTCTGCGCCATATTTTTGCGACAACTTTGTATAAGCCTCAAACAATTCTTTTTGCAGTTCTTCAGGAAAACTTGCTGTTTCAATTTTTTCTCTTGCTGTTTTTCCAACCAATCTTACAGACTGCAAATTTTTGGGATCCAAATCTTTAAAAATATCTGCCAAACTTTTATCCAGTCCGTTTGCTTTTATAAACTTCCAATAAAAAGCAGATGTCAAAGCAAATCCAAATGGCACATTTACTCCTTTTGAAGTCAAATTTACATACATTTCTCCCAGTGAGGCGTTTTTCCCGCCCACCAGCGGCACATCCACCATCCCCACTTCATCAAACCACAAAATATTTTTTTGATTCTTTTCCATGGAAAATTATTTATTTTAATTTAATAATTTTTTGAGCTATGGCCAGCTCTTCGTCGGTTTCTACTGCAAACACCTTAGTCCCGCCTCCTCGGCGGGCAGGCTTTTTCAAAATATCCAAATTTTTACAAACTGCGTTTCTAGTTTTGGGGTTTCCCGAGCCAATAGAGCCGGTGAACACCAAAACATCACATCCGCCCAGAATGGCAAAATATCCTCCTATATATTTTTGGATTGAATAAACAAAAACATCAAAAGCAAGCTTTGCGTTTTCGTCTTTCTGTTTTACTTTCTCAAGAAGGCTAAGCATATTATCCTCTCCCGAAATTCCTTTCATACCGGAATCTTTGTTCAAAATTTTGTCAGCGCCTTCAACTCCAAAACTTTTAACCAGCTCAAAAACAATACCGGCATCAATATTTCCAGACCTTGTCATCATCACCAAGCCTTCCAGTGGTGTAAAACCCATAGAGGTATCAACTGCTTTTCCGTTTTTAATTGCAGTAACACTTGCTCCTCCGCCCAAATGGCAAGTAATAATTTTCAATTTGTTAAACGGTTTCTTTACAATTTCCGCGGCTTTTCTGGCAACATATTCATGAGAAGTGCCCTGAAAACCATATCTCTTAAATCCAAATTCTTTTGCAATGTTTTCCGGCAAAGCATAGGTGTTGGCGTATTCCGGCAAGTTGGTAAAAAATTCTGTATCAAAAACAGCAACTTGCACAGCCTTTGTAAAGAATTTATGGCAAGCTTTTATTCCCAAAGTATTATACGGGTTGTGTAATGGAGCCAAATGACTTATTTTTTCCAATTCAGCCAAATTTTCTGATGTTATTTCCAACGGCTTTGTAAAAATACCACCGCCATGCACCACTCTGTGCCCCACCAAAACAATTTCTTCGCTAACTTTACAAAGCTCTTCTTCCAATATCTTTTCCCAGCCCGCAGGACTCAAAACATCCCGCTTGCCCTGCTTTAAAAGTTTCAACTTCTCGTTAAAAACTTTCCACTTAATAGACTGCGACCCACAATTTAAAACTAAAATCATATAAAATAATTATAAAATTATACCTTCGCCAATTTTATTTATACCAGCGGCATTCCCCTCATCTGTGTCTATTTGCATAGACAGTTTATAATCATCTGCAACACGCACAACAACATTCTCAAAAATAACCGGTCTTTGGCTATTAATTTTTACACAAACATTTTCACCCGCTTTCAAACCCAATTTTTTAGCTTCACTTGTCGCACAATGAATATGACGCTGGGCAATAATAAGCCCCTCGCTCAACTCAACCTGCCCCACCGGCCCAATCAAAACAACCCCGGCAGACCCTGTTAAATCGCCCGACAGTTTTACAAGAGGCATAACGCCCGAACCAACAGCGTCGGTCAAAGAAATTTCAACCTGCGTCTTCTCGCGTAAGGGCCCGACTATCCTAACTTTATCAAACCTCTTAGAGCCAACTTGAATATCAACGGTTTCTTCCGATGCAAAATCACTCGGCTGTGAAAGCTGTTTAAATTTCTTCAACTCATACCCCACCCCAAACAACTTCTCCAAATCCACTTTCGACAAATGACAATGCCTAGCCGAAACCTCCACCAAAACTTTTATATTTCTTTCCTTCTTCTTAAAAAAATTCATGTTTTTATATATTCAATTATTATATCACCTTTCAAAACCACAAAAAAGTACCTTGTTAACATACCTCCTGGAATACTTCCAACTACTTGACAATAATATCTATATATGATAATATATACGCAGAAACGAAAGTTCATTGAAAACAACAGTGGGAAGGTTATTCCATTTCCAGGCACGTGCGTGTCTGGATTACTGTTTCAATGAGCTTGCCTAATTCGGAAAGGGTACGAAAGTGTCCAGAAACCAAAGTATCGTCGGGGCGTGTGTCGCAAGCGTCATCGTGTCGCTACTGTTTGTCCTCTGTTATTATCAATACGGCATGTTCGCCGCAGCCAGGAGAGCGAACGAGATTGCCGAGCAAGGGCGACAGTTCGACGAAAACACGGTGGCCGAGCAGAAGAGAGTCGCTAAGGTCGAAGAAGACCAACGTCTAGCCAACGCTGAAGACCAAAAAGCGAAGGATCGGGGAAAACAGGTTGCAGATGCAGCCAAGAAGATTCACGACAGCAATATGGCTGCGTGGGAGAAGGATCATCCCTCGGCTCAAATGGCACTGGCGGAAGAGAATATACCAGCGATAATTCGAGAGCTGGTGGAAGAAGGATTCACCAGCCACGATACTGTTATCGCTGTACGTGCCGGCCGAAAAATCCATGCCATCGGGGGTGAAATGGCAATCCCAATCATCCTCGGTTACACTCACGACCGTCGGGTCGTGGTGAGCGACTGGGCGAAGGCTTGGTACAAACACTACAACCCGGGCGCCCTTTTCGACAAAATCGAGTCGGATAGAAAGAGGACTGCTGACGTTCAATCCCAGCCATCCCCTACGCCGGCGGCCGCGGCAAAGTTACCGTCTCCGCCAGTAGCGAAGGCGGCATCGCCCCGCCCTTAGTTGCGCCGGCGCCGCCAGAAATTTCGCTTCCGCGAAAGCCGGCGCCGGCGCCTGAACGCCTGCTGGTGAAGCGGGCGAAAAGGAATGTATCTGGCAGGTACGGATACGAAAAGGTTTGGACATTACCAGAAGACCTGCGTCCAACCGACATATTGGTCTCAAGATGAGACACACGCTCGACGAATCAAATGATTCCGTCGAGCGTCTTTTTTTGCAAAAAAACGGCACCAGTTTAATGGCGCCGCTCTTTTAATTTCTTTTATATTTTCTTTCCTACAAACTCGGCAAATTCGGCTAATCTTTTTGAGTAACCCCACTCGTTGTCGTACCAGCCGAGGACTTTTACCATGTTGTCGTTTACCATGGTTTTCTCGGAGTCTACAATGGCTGAATAAGTGTCGCCTTTAAAATCCATGGAAACTAGCGGGTCGTCTTCTACTCTCAAGATTCCTTTGAAACCTTTTGTGCCGGCGGCTTTTTTAAATGCTTCATTTACTTCTTCTTTTGTTGTGCTTTTTTTGACTTCAACAATTAAATCCAAAACAGAAACAGTTGGAGTTGGCACACGAATTGAAATGCCGTCTAGCTTGCCGTTTAGTTCGGGAATCATTTTACCAATTGCTTTTGCAGCTCCCGTGCTTGTTGGAATCATGTTTAATCCGGCGGCTCTGGCTCTGCGCAAATCTTTGTGAGGCAGGTCCAAAATTCTCTGGTCGTTGGTGTAACTGTGAACAGTTGTCATAAAACCTTTTACAATTCCAAACTCGTCGTTCAAAACTTTGGCAATTGGAGCCAAACAATTTGTTGTGCAAGAGCCCATATCCATTATATCAACTTTTTTGGCGTCAAAAGTATCGGCGTTAACTCCCAAAACAAATCCGGGCAAATCTTTGCAAGGAGCAGACACAATAACTTTTTTTGCTCCGGCGGTTATGTGCTTTCTGGCTCCTGCGTCGTCTGTAAAAAATCCTGTACACTCCAAAACAATATCCACTTTCAAATCTTTCCAAGGCAATTTTTCAGGGTCTTTTTCAGCCAAAGCCAAATATTCTTTATTACCCACTTTGATAGATTTTTCCGTGGCGCTTATTTCTTTTCCGTACTGCCCATAAGTAGAATCATATTTTAAAAGATGGGCAAGGGTTTTGTTGTCGGTCAAATCGTTTATGGCCACAACTTCCAAATCTGAATGATTTGTTTCTATGTGCTTGAAAACTTGTCGGCCTATTCTTCCAAAACCGTTTATTGCAATTTTTGTTGCCATACTATGCTTGGTTAATTTTTAGTAACCTATCTATTTTTTCTTTGTCAAACCCAATTATAATTTCTCCGTCAATATCAACAACAGGCACTCCCATTTGGCCGGAATCTTTTATCATTTTCTGCAATTGCTTTTCATCTTTTGAAATGTCTATATCTTCAAACTCAACTCCATTTTTTTTAAAGTATCCTTTGAGGGTTTTGCAGTACACGCAAGTAGGTGTGGAATATATTTTTGTCATTTGTGTTTCAGTAATTTTATTATTCACACCCTGCAGTAGAATCAGCGCTACCCGTGGCTGAAGCATAGTCAGCAGAGAATGAAGACGCTGCTGTTGCTGTGTTTAATTTTGTTGAGCAGAAACCGGCTTCTGTTTTAAATCCTGCGCAAATCATTGATTTCACTCCGTCAGAAGACCTTCCTCCATAACTGCTTTCATCAACCGAAGCTTCATTTAAAATTAAAGTTGGCGAGCCCGTAACGCCGTATTTTGTGTTTAGGTCAAAGTCAACTTTTGCATATGCAACACCTTTGCTTGGAGTTGAAATACATGTTTTCAATTTGGCAGAATCTACGCCAGTAGAAGCTTCACAACCCGCTGTGTCTCCTGCTTTCATTTGGCAAGCAACATAGCTCCAATATTTGGCTGGCTGTTCTTCTCTGATACAAATTTGTCTTAAGTTTTCCTGAGCTTCGGCATCTCCATGCATAGAAGTTATAGTATTTCCGGAAACCGAACCCATATATCTAACTTTCATATATTGCGCCAACGAAGGCAAATTTTTGACTGCGTCAGCCATTGCTCTCTGCATTTGCAATCCGTAAGGGCACCTGGCCACTACATAGGCCTCCAGCATAGGAGAGTCTGTTTTTTCTACAACCGTAGATGGTTTGTTTGCAGTAGTATCTGTTGCAGAAGTATCCTCTGTTTTAGCGCTCATATCATAAGCTTGAGGAAGTAAAAGCTTTCCGTCTTTAGTCGCGTACGAATCAAACTCGTTTGTGCCAATTTTAATTTTTACTTTAACCAAACCAGACGCCTCTGAAACGCCAACCAACGAAGCCGGAGTGGTTGAAAGCCCGCTGTTATTGATATAATCTATGACTTTCTTTCCAATCTGGCTGTTTGACATTCCAAAAATATTTGGAATAGCAAAACCCTTGCTTGAATCAGCAAAAATCAAAACGCCAGTTATAACAATACCGATTACCGCTATACTGATAAGAATAGTATTTCTGTCCATATTTTTTAGCTTCTTTAAAAAATCGAGTTTAAGCATATTTTTCTTATTTTAATTAATAATAGTTAATAATATCTTATTATAGTATATAGTTTTATTACTTCAAGAGTGTATAATTTTTGCCGTCAAAGTTATATTTAGACAAGGCCCCAAACGGTAATTCCACACTTGCAATTTTATTATCTGACACATCTTCTATATATTTTACTATCGCCCTTAAGCTGTTATGACTGGCCACCACCAAAACGTTTTTTCCGCTTTTCAAATCTCTTTCAACCCATTTTTTGTAAAAAGGAGTTGTCCTTTTACAAACGTCTTTCAACGATTCTCCGCCGGGCGGGGCAATGTCATAGCTTCTTCTCCACAAACGGACTTTTTCTTCGCCGTATTTTTTGATTGTTTCTTCTTTATTCAAGCCCTGCAACCTTCCATAATACCTTTCGTTTAAATTTTCTGTGACATATGTCGGCACATCGTTCTCACTAATATCTGTGTAATTACCCCACTTCTGCATCTTTCCGGCGTCTATATGTATAAAAAAAGGGTATTTCAACTGCACTGCTTCAAAAATTCTGGCAACAGTATCTTGATTCCTAAAAAGGGGCGACGTATAGACAGCATCAACTTTGTACTGAAAAATTTCTTTGGCAATTTCTATCGCTTTTATAGATTCTGTTTTTGCCAAAGGCCCGTCGGTCCAACCCGCAAATCTGTCATCTAAATTCCATTGCGATTTCAAATGCCTTAATAAAAACAATTTTGCCATTTTTATTATTTTTTATTTAATTCTACCTCTATTTCCATCAATCTGCCATATTTAGCCATTCTTTCTTCTTTTGCGGGCGAGCCGGCTTTCAAAAAGTCTGCGTTAATTCCAACCGCCAAGTCGGCAATAAAAGTATCCATTGTTTCTCCGGATCTGTGGCTTACAATGTTTTTCCAGCCGGCTCCTCTTGCCAAATTTGCCGCATCAATTGTTTCGGATAAAGTGCCTATTTGGTTTAATTTCAAAATAATTCCGGTGCAAGCCTTTTTGTTTTTCGCGTCTTTGATTCTTTTTATATTTGTTGTTGTCAGGTCATCACCAACAATAATAATTTCCCTGCCAAGCCTGTCGCCTGCCTGCCGGCAGGCAGGCACAATAGATTCAAACCCATTCCAATCCTCTTCTGCAAAAGGGTCTTCAATAGAAATTATCGGAAACTTTTCAATTAAATCCTTATAAAATTCCAGCAGCCCGGCATCGGTAAATTCCTGTCCGTCCAAAATATATTTTCCTCCGCCAGAAGGGGCGGATTTATAAAATTCAGAAGCTGCGCAGTCTAAAGCAAACTTTACATCGGCCTCTCCGTCTACGGCATTTTTCAACAAATAAAGCGCCTGCTCCGTTGTTTTAACGGGCGGAGCAAACCCTCCTTCGTCCCCTAATTCCAAGTGGTCTTTTCCAAAACTTTTTTCTATATTCTCTTTAAGATTGTTAAATATTTTATTACAAACAACCAAATTTTCTGCAAAGGTTTTTTTGTGAGGAACTATCATAAACTCCTGAATATCCAAACCGTTTTTTGCGTGCCTTCCGCCGTTTAAAATGTTGAACATAGGCAAAGGCATTTTTTTTGAAATTTCCACTCCGGCAATTTCTGAAATATGTTTATACAACGGAACTTTTTTTGCAGCAGCTCCAGCGCGAGCCACAGCCAAAGAAACAGACAAAATCGCATTGGCGCCCAACTTTGATTTGTTTTCTGTCCCATCCAATTCAATCATTGTCCTATCAATCTCCCTTTGATTTACTACGTCCATTCCCTTGAGTTTTGGTGCAATAATCTCATTAACATTCTTAATCGCAGTCAAAACCCCAACACCATCCGCATCCCTCAACTCCAACGCCTCATTTGACCCCGTCGAAGCCCCAGACGGAACCATAGCCGAAAAACTGCCCTTATTAGTTTCCACAGTGGCTTTTATAGTCGGTTTTCCCCTTGAATCTTTTACCTCCTCTGCAAAAATATCTTTAATATGGCTCATATTTTTTATTTGCTTTGGTTTAGTTTGCGTAGGTAGTCGTAGGCGGCTAGGGCGGTTTTGCAGCCTTCGCCGGCGGCGGTGACAATTTGTTTATAGGGACCGGAATTATTATCACCAGCAGAAAAAAGGCCTGGGGTTTTTGTGGTAAAAGTTTCTGATTCAACTACTATTTCATCGCGTTTTGTAAAATCAACCAAGCCTTTTGCCAAAGCTGTGGCTGGCTGGCTTCCAATTTCTATAAAAACTCCTTGCACTTCCAGGGTTTTTAGTTCTTTTGAAGTTATGTCTTCGTAAGATAAAGAACTCACCATTCCATCACCTTTTATTTCTTTTACTGAAGCATTAGTAATAACTTGTATTTTTTCTGACTTTGCAACATCGGCTTTATTTTCAGCGTCTGCTTTTATTTCAGAACCGAATTCCAAAACATAAATTTTGTCGGCATAATTTGTCATAAACAAGGCTGCTTCCAGGCCCGCATTTCCTCCGCCAATGACTGCAATTTTTTTATTCCTAAATATTGGGCCGTCGCAAGTTACGCAATAGCTTACACCTTTGCCAATAAAATCTTTTTCTCCAACCGCTTCCAATGGTCTTGGGTCTGCTCCGGTTGCCACAATAACTGTTTTACCTTCTATCTTCTCGTCTTCAGACGTCAACACTGTAAAAATATCACCGTTTTTTTCTATTTTTCTGACTTGAGTAAACTTAATTTCAACAGTTTCCTGTTTTTCTAAATGGCTGACAAATTTTTCTATCAATTCCATTCCGGAGATTCTTTCGAACCCGGGGTAATTGCAAACCTCGGTAGACTTTTTGGCCATTTGCCCGCCAAACTCTTTTGTAATCAAAAGAGTTTTCATTTTCTGCCTGCCAGCATAAATACCGGCCGTAATTCCAGCCGGCCCTCCTCCAATAATTATTAGGTCGTAAATCATAAATTACTTAATTGTTTTTAAATATTGTTTTAACTCGTCTTTATATCTTTCGTCTTTTAATGTTAAATAGAAAAATGATTTTATCCATTTTAACTTATCTCCGCATTCCAGCCATTCGCCATTTAATTCATAGCCATAAATTTGCTTTCCGTCATCAAGCATTTTTGACAAAACCTCTGCCAGAATTATTTCGCCTTTTTTAGATGGCTTGGCTTTTTTTAAATATTCAAAAACCTCAGGCGTTAGAATGTGCCGGCCTAAAACAACCAAGTCGGACTGAATTTGCGAAGGCTCCGGTTTTTCTATAATTTTTTTAATTTTGTATAGCCCGTTAGAAATTTTTTCAACGGCGACGTTTCCGTATGCCGGTATCTTTTCTCTTGGCAAACGTTTTAATCCTATAACAGGAGCCGAACAAGTATTAAATATATTAATCAGCTGGGCTGTGGCCGGCGCCGGCGAATATATAATATCGTCGCCAAAAGAGTTTGCCACAGGCTCATTTTTTACATATTTAGCCGCCTGCAAAATAGCATGGCCATCGCCCTTGGGTTCTTTCTGCACAACAAAAGTCATTTTTATGTCTGAAAACGCATCTTGAAAAGTATGAAGCTCATCCAGCAGTTGTTCCTTTTTTCTTTTCTTCAAATGCTCTTCTAGCGCGACGTCTTTTTTAAAATATTTTAAAATGGCCTTTTGATGAGGGCTTATAATAAAAATAATCTCTTCTATACCCGAGTCTTTTATTTCCTTAACTATATATTGAATTGCCGGCTTGTCGCCTAAAGGGAAAAATTCTTTTGATAAAACCTTAGACATTGGCAAAAACCTTGTGCCCAGCCCGGCAATTGGAATGATTGCTTTTCTTACTTCTTTTTGAGTTTCCATGTTTTTGATTTATGCTTAATTTTTATACTTTACTCTTCGTAAAAATGCCGGAATTTCCCATTCTTTTTCTTGTTCTATTTTCTTTTTTTCCATTAACTCTTCAGCTTTTTTAATTTCCAATCCGCTCCTTCTTATTGTCTTTTTACTTGAATTTGCAAAATCCGGCGTTTCAATGATATTCATTCTTCTCTGCTCAAAAATATGGGCTAACGGAACTGGCGCCTCAAAAACTGGCGCTAAAGAGATTGACTCTTGCTTTGATGGTTTTTTGTTCTTTTTAGCTGGACTCTTTTTAGCTGGCTTTTTATTAACTACCCTCTTCTTTTCAACTGCTTTAGGCTTGCTAACCTTTTCTTTTTTTACCTCTTTAATAGGCTTTGGCTCGGTCAACTTCACTGGCTCTGCTACGGGCGTTGCAATTCCAACCGGCTCTTCGTCTCTTATTTGTCCGCCGGTCATCAAAATAGTTGTTTTTATCCTATTTTTTAATTTAGGACTTTTAGAAATTCCAAATATAATTTTTGCTTTTGGATTAAGTTCTGCCACTCGCTTGCTGATTTTCTCCACCTCAAACATTGAAAGATTTTCAGAGCCGGAGATATTAAACAAAATTTTATCTGCTTGAAAACTGTTCCCTTGCAGTAATGGGTTTACAAGAATTCTCTGACAAATCTTATCGGCTCTATCTTTGCCAGACTCCTCTACTGTGTTTAAAAATGCTGTGTTGCCAATGCCTCGCAATATGGCGCGAAAATCAGCAAAATCAATGTTAATTACTCCAGGATTATAAATTAAATCTATTAAGCTCTCTAAAGACTCAATTAAGCTCTTATTAACGGTTGAAAAAGCTTGAGTTATGGGGGTGTCAGCGCCTATAACTTTGAATATCTTTTCATTGGGAATTACCAAAGAAACATTTAAAGATTGTCTTAAAGATTTTAAAGCATTTTGCGCTATGCGATACTTATTTTTACCCTCAAATTTAAAGGGCATTGTAAATATTCCAAAAGTTATCCCGCCAAATTGTTTGGCAGCTTGGGCAAAAATCTCTGTGGCCCCGGACCCCAATCCTCCGCCCAAAGAGGCAATAAAAATTATAATATCCTGGTCTTTAAAAATTCCGCTGATTTTTTCTTTAGCTCCTTCTGCGGCCTGCCTTCCCAAGTCAACATTAACTCCAGTTCCCAATCCATGCGTCAATTCCTCGCCAAACCAAAAATATTTTATTCCTGATTTTTTTCTTAATGCTCTAATATCTGTATCTGCAATAACAAAAGTTGCTTTTTCCAAAGTCCTTCCTATTTCAGAAACAATAGACCCTCCGCCTCCGCCGATTCCAATAACTTTTATTCTCGCCTTAAACAGCGACTCTGCCGCAAACTCTTTTATTGGAGATTTTATAACGCGCCTTTTTATCTTATGGGATATTTTTTTAACTTTCGGCTTTATTATTTTTTTTGCAGACAAAACTTTCCTGCGTTTTACGCTTTTTTTTATTACTTTTTTCACAACTTTATTTTTCTTTTGCTTTGACATTATTATATCAGTTTACCCCCGTCCTAAAAAATTTCAAGAGTAGCCAAAAACAAAATCTATGGTTTAGTTTAAAAAAAAGCTGTCGATTCCATTCGACAGACTTTGACGAAAAATGAGCGGCCGCTTCATGCGGCCAGCTTAGCCTCTACGCCGTAATGGCGTTGTTATGAGGCTTGAAAGCTCAGTCGATAGCCACTTCGTGTCCGCCGGCGGGCGGATAGTATTTTAGCCTACCCGCTTTTTCCAATTCTCCGGTCAAGAATGTCACATATCCCCGCGGAGATATGCCTTGATTTGCCATGTCGCCCAATCTCTCGGCGACTTCTTCAACATACTCGCCCACTGCGTCGTCTGGCTCTGGGGAGAAAAAGAGCAAGTAATGCTGACTGCGCGCCCTCGTCTCCTTTTCATAAATGCCCAGGCCGATGATGATAACAGCACACGACACCACGAGAACAACGTCTGGCCATGAAAAGCCCATGTCCCGCTCCTTCCTTGTTACAAAACCAATTAAATTTCAACGAACCGCTCCTCGCGCCGTTAATCCTCGCACTGTTAGATTAAATGCTACAATATATTTAACTTAAGTCAATGTTTGTGTCGCACAACAAAAAACGCCCGGAGGGCGCTTTATAGACAGTTATAAAATTTCTATTACTTTGTTTCTTGACGAATATCCGGAAATTATTTTTACGCGAGACGAACCGGTTTTAAAGTAAACGGCCAGCGCGTTTCTTATTGCCTCGTTTGCTTTTCCCTTCTCCGGCGGTTCTTTTACAGATACAACAAAATTACTGTCGTCAATTTTCTCAACCTTTTCCTCCCGCGAACTTGGTTTTGCTTTTACAGAAATCCTCACAAAATTATAGCGTCACCTTTGCCGATTAGCGCAACTTCTTTTCCTTGCACCAAAATAGCTTGGTCGTCTGTTAAAATTTTTAATCTCTTTTTTCGTTTCCGGGCGCTTTTCATGTTTTGCTTAATCAACTCTGCGTGCTCGGGCTGGTAATGGCAAAAAATATCAAACGGCACCAGATTTAAGCCTTTTAGATTTCTTAGCTTAACAAAATTACCGTTATTTCCAGTTCCAAATTTATTAGCTGTTTGTATTGTTCGCCCCGCAACAATGCTTCCAGCAGAAGCTCCAATATAAACTTTTCCATGTTTTAACAATTTTCTTATTATTCTTTCAAAATGGCAGGCTCGCATTGCTTTTAACAAATAAAAAGTGTTTCCACCCTCAACAAAAATAATATCTTTCAATTCAAGTAATTTCATTACTTCCGACTCTTTTTTTCCTTCAATATCAATTTCCTCAACATTAAACCCCATTTCCTCTCTCATAATAGTCCAATCATTTTTCAAATACGTTAAATCCTCGTTTGGCTTAGCCGCAGTAGAAATAAAAGCAACGGTTATATCATAGGCGGGTTTTTGCAAAAGTTTTTTGATCTCTTCTTTCATTTGCATTCCGCCGGAAGTTAAAAGCAAAGTTTTTGCTTGCCTGTGTTTTATGGCGTCTGAAACAAGCCCGAATAAATAATTTAAAATTGCTAAAATTATCAACAACGCGCCAATTGCTCCTATGAGGGCAATTCCAAATGGCGTAAAGAAAAATTCCAAAACAGATGTTTTAAAGAATGTTAATTTCAGCATTGGCAATTGCCAATAAATATTTAAAACAGATTGCGCATCAAAAAATTCTTTTTTACCAATCACCAAAGAATATTTCCCTTGGTTATCTTTAGAAAAAACTTCTATTTTGTATTTGCCTGCCTCAACTTGCTTGTCAATCTCGGGACCCTTCAAGTAATAATCTCTTCCAAACGGTTCATAAAATTCCTGCCAGGTTAGAGCCGAACCGTCTAAAGAAAAAAGCTTTTTTTCCTTGCCATTTTCAATTAAAAAAACATTAGCAGAATATCTTCCGTCTTTATTTTCAAATTCAGGTACTAAAAGATTTATATACAAGTCAAAACTCTTATCCGAGTCAATAAAATATTCTCTGGGTTTTTGCTTCAACTCGTCGTAAAAAGCTTGAGAAACTTCGGGATTGCTTATTTTAATATCACCGGTTTGCGTATAAATAATCCTGGGCTGATGCGCAGAAACATTAAAAGCAAGCCCTAAAAACAAAAAAATAAATATGGATAAGGTTATTTTTTTCATTTGAGTTATCTTTTATGACTGCAACCGCACAAATCACAGTCTAGCCCGCACTCGCAACATCTTGCGCAAAGCCATGAACGGCAAAGACACCTGTCATTTTTGCTTATCTGTCTTCCGCACTTCCTGCATTTCCCGTTAGTTTTTATTTCTCTCCTTCCTATCACCCTGGCTTCCTCTTCAATTGATTTAATATGCCCTTTTTCTGTTTTATAAATTTTTCCATGGCCGGGAATCACCCAATCTGCCATTTCCAAAACTTTTTCTCTGCTCTTATCAAGATTGCTTTGTTCTTCTTCAGTTTTAGCGTTATGATCGTGTTCCGGTGAATTTTCCCTCCAAAAGACATCCCCGCATATCGCAATTATTCTCTTTCCTGTATTTACAAAAAGCGTTATGCTTGTGTAGTCATGCCCTGGCGTGCGGAGTATCTGGATATTTTTACTAAACTGTTCCTGCCATTCTTCACAAATATTTTTATCCCACACCCCAAAAAAATCTAACGCCTTGGCTTTTGGAAACATCCCAATGTTTCTGTAATGATCAAGGTGTGAATGTGTAATGCAGACAATATTTACATCATGAATTGTTAACTTTTCTCTTGCCAGCGCATCCACCAAAATTTGCTGGCTTTCCAAAACTCCCGGGTCAACAACCATTATTATGCCTTCATCTCTAACTAACGTAATTGTAGCGCAGGTTTTTTCTTCTCCTCCGCTTTCTACTTTTGAATCTGCATTCGTATATCCTTCCACTAAAATTTTTACTTCAGCTGGCATACTATTTACGAAATTTGAATATCGTTTTTAGAAAATATTTTTATGTCCATTTTTATTACGTCCTCCTGCTCATCGCCAATCACTATGTCGCAAACCAAATTCATTAAGATAAACGCTTTTCCCTTTTGTGTTTCTATACTTATATCGGCTCCGGAAATTTCTACGTCCGCTCCAGATACAGAGCTGTGTCTTTTTTCTATTTCCTCCTGAAAAACTGCAAAAAATTGTTTTTCAGAAAAATTTCTTAACGCCAAAGACAGATTCTTCAATAAGTCTTCGCTTATTCTGGCTTTTTTTGCAGTCTTCTGCAACCCTCGGCCAGACACAATATGTCTCTCGACATACTCTAACGCGCTCTCGAGGTATCCATATTTATCTATAATTTCCATAATCTGGAAACAGACAAATTAATAGCCCCTCAAAACCCGCAAACGGGGTTTATCCTTTTTTGCCTTTATTTTTGTTCCTCACGTTTGAGTGTTCCAATCTCGCTGCGTTTTGCTGAAACCTGTTTACCGACTTATCAGCAAACGGCTTATATTTATTATCCCCCTTTTGTACATTTTTAGGATTGTATTTTTGCATATTACCTAATTTTACCCCTTTAATATATTTAAATCAAACAATTAATATCCTGTCAACCGAATAGAGCCGAAAAAACATGCTTAACGCCGTTTAGAAGGCCCGATGCAAAATCCGATAAAAAAGAAAAAAATCCGGGCTGTGTTTTTTCTATAATAGTAGATGTTGTGGTTTTGCTTGTGCTATTTGTGCTTGTGGAACCTGCTTCCTGCTCTACACTATCCCCGGCTCCGGTAATGTTTATCTGCTGGTTTAGCGTAACTTTTGCAGAGCTGTCATCGGTTAAAGCATCGCCGGATATTTCAAAATATGGGCCGGAAAAAATTAACCCTTCGCCGGTTTTTAAAATTATGTTTCCGCTGGACATATAATCAGCAACCTTAAAAACTATTTGGCCGTCCGACCAGCTGATTATTGCAGCTAAGTTGACTAAAACATCATCAATATACAAATAATTTTTTTCTTCGCTCCCTAAATTATTTCCCTGTATTTTAATCAAATCTCCAATAGCCCCCTTGCTTGGCAAAACGCTTAGAATTTCTACCGTTACGCATTTATCGTTTTTCAATTCATAGCCGGAATCACAAACACACGACTTGCTTATAATGTCGTAGCTTGAGCGGCTACCCGACTTGCTTTTGCAATATTTGTCGCCATCCATACAGCTGTTTTCAAAAAGTACGTACCCTTTTTGGCAAACACAATCTTTCAATGACACGCTATAATCTGAGTTGCTTCCCAAAACATCATGGCAATATGAATTTGCGTTAACACACTGGCTCTGCACCGCAATGTACCCATAATTACACTTACACTTGTTGTTTACGGCGTCATAAGAAGAATTTGCTCCGAAAGAATCCGCGCAATACTGATTTTGAGTTACGCATTCGCTTTTTACCATGGCATATCCGGATTTGCACTGGCACGATTGCGAAAGCTCGTCAAAAGAGGCGTTGTCCGGGCAATCAGAAGCCAAAACCACCCCGCCAAAAAATAATCCTGTTAGTAAAATTGATAATATAAATACTTTTATTCTCATTTTTTATACTTTTTTAACTTCCAAAAACAAAAATAGCCGGTGGGCTATTTTTGTTTTGTTGTTTATATTACAATTTTACTATTTTTTCAAAACCCGGTCAATTGTGGATAAATCTGTTTTATTTAATATCCACAATTTTTTCCCAAGGCAAACCTGATTTTCCAAAGTGACCGTAAGCAGCTGTTTGCTGATAAATTGGCTGGCGGAGTTGTAATCTTTCAATTATTGAGTGCGGTTTAAAGTCAAACTTGCTTTTTACAATTTCTGCCAGGCTCTCCCCTTTTTCGTTTATTGCTTCCACCATCAAAGGCTCTGCTCTGCCAATTGCGTAGGCCACAGAAACCAAACACTGTTTTGCAAAACCATTGGCAACCAAATTCTTGGCAACAAACCTTGCCATATACGCAGCAGATCTGTCTACCTTGCTTGGGTCTTTGCCAGAAAAACATCCTCCGCCGTGTGTAATCAACCCCCCGTAGGTATCAACCATAATTTTTCTGCCGGTTAGCCCCGCATCGGCTTCAAACCCGCCTTGAACAAACCTGCCGGTAGGATTTACAAAAATTTCTATGCCGGAAATGTCGCCGATAATTGGTTTTATAAGTTTTTCTGTAAGCGCCTGTTTTATTTCATCTTGGCTTATATTCTCGTCATGCTGTGTGCTTATTAAAACAGTTTTAATTTTTCCATTTTCTATTGTAACTTGAGTTTTTCCATCTGGTCTTAGCCATGGAGTATTTCCTTGCCTTCTCAAATTTTCAAGACCCTTTGCCAGCTCGTGCGCTTTTACAACGGCAAACGGCATAAACTCCGGAGTTTCATCGGTTGCAAACCCATACATAATTCCCTGATCGCCTGCCCCGCCAGTATCAACTCCTTGGGCAATATCCGGAGATTGTTTGACTATGCCCACAATAATATGCAAATCTTTTGTATAGCCAATTTCGCTGTAAACTTTTCTGGCAATTTTGTCCGCGTTAAAATCTGCTTTCGTTGTAACTTCTCCGCCAATAACCAAAAGTCCGTGATTTCCAAAAGTCTCAATGCCTGCCCTGGTATATGGGTCTTGTCTCAAACACTCATCTAAAATTGCATCTGAAATCTGGTCGCAAACTTTATCCGGATGCCCGGATGTAACGCTTTCAACTGTGTATGTTTTTGATGTAAACATTTTTTTATTTTTAATAATAAATTTTAATAGTATAAAACAAAAAAACTTCTCAACCAAGAGAAGATTTTTTATGTTTATCTTTCCCTTGAGGGTTGGAGTTAGCACCTTTCCTGTAAACAGGGCGGTTGCTGGCAGAATACAAGCGGGCCAATTCCCTTTTCTGCTCTCTTGATAAAATATTAAATTGTAACTTTGTGGGCGCGGAAGGAATCGGACCTTCGACCTCTGTCTTATCAGGACAGCGTTCTACCACTGAACTACGCGCCCATATATTTGTGAATTTTAGCAAATAATTTCCCAAAATGCAACTCATATGCCAAAAGGGCGCAAATCTACTTTTTGATAAGGCTCCTCAATTTGGCTATGGTTTGGTCGTAGGTTTCGCGGTCAACGGGGTATGGAGTTGCATCTTTGCCTCCGTGGGCGAAAGAATACCTTGCGGGATCTTCGTATGAAGGCTTGGCTCCATAAATAACTTCTGCAACCAAAGCCAATGCCCTGATTGTTTTGGGGCCCACGCCGGGCGTGGCCAAAAGTTTTTCATAATTTTCCGGCTGTTGGTCGCATAGTCTCCACAATATTTTTTCCAGATATTTTGATTTTGCAAAATCTTCATGCACAACCGGATGATAATTGAATTCTTTTGTTTCTAAGTTTAACAGAGTAAGCTGTTGTTTGCCGTCTGTCATGGTAACGGTTTGAGACAAAGGCGTAAAATATTTTCTCAATAAAGTAATGTCTTTCATCAATGTATTAAAACTTTGCGAGACAAATTCTGTGCTCAATCCCCTGTTTTGTTCGCTTGCGCTGGCAGTCATATTTAAAACTTCTTTTACTTTTAAATTACTGCTGATTCCCGAATGAGGTTCGTTTATCAAATCTTTCACATCATTTGAAAACCAATGATATCTTCTTGCCGACTGCTCTTGTATATTCATTCCCTGTTGCACAACAGTCCACGCTCCATTTTTTGTAAAGAAAAAAGCGTGATGGTAAATTTGAAAACCATCTTGCACCAGCGAGCTGTCTACTTTTGCAGCCATTTTTGAATTATAGACTAAAGCATTTGCTGATTTCTCCGGCAAAGAAATCCTTTCAGCCCAACTCAATATTTGTTCTGGAGTTTTTAAACTTGTTTTGCCTTTTCCTCCGCAAATAAAAATTCCCAAATCTCTTTCACTGCCTCGTATTGCTTCTTTCAGCGCCGCTGTTAGAATTGTTGTTAAGCCCGAAGCGTTCCAATCAAACGCCAAAACAGTTCCCAATGATTGAAACCAAACAGGGTCTGAAATTCTTTTCACAAACTCATCCGGCCCTTCCTCCGCCACAATTGCATAAATCATTTGCTTAGACAACAAAACCATCCTGTCAAACAGCCACTTCGGACACTTCCCATAATCCAACCCAAATGTTGCAATACCTTTTTGAATCATATATTTCTTATACGTAACAATGTATTATATCATCTCCATATAAAAAAAGAAGCCGCGACGTCTTCCGTGGGAAACGTTGCGGCCTGTTGAGGTGCTGGCGTGCCAGCGGCCTAGTCATCGAGCATCTTCCTGATAGCCCGCAGGGTTAACCGCAGATGGCGACGAGCCCTGGACTCGTAGAAGATTACCCTGATGCCTATGAAAAACACCATCCCCCCGATGCCAGCCAGCATGCCCTCTAGTTTCTGGCTGGTGTTGGCGCCGTCTCCGTACGGCCAAAACACCGAGAAGAAAACGAAGATGCAAAACGACGCTAAGAACAAAAACCGGACGAACAAAGGCCAAATGTTTGGATTCCTAATTATCCTCAAGATTATCTCTCTTTCTTGGCTTTTGCCAAATCCTCTGTGTCCATGTTCTCCCGCCTGTAATCAATTATTGCCGGCGGGCTTGTTTTGATTGGATTGACCAACCCTACTTCAGCAATCTTCTCAACAATCCGCTCCCACAATTCCTGAGTAATGGGGCTCGGAAGTCGCACCATGATTGCCCCAAACCCTGGCGACACCTCAAAATCAGTTTTCTGAAGTCCTGCAATCGGTGAATCCGGTCCTTGCAACACCGTTCTCACTGCCTGCAATGCTTTTTCGGAGTCTGCCACCTTGAATACGTTAAGCGTGAAGTGAACGCCTTGCACCCCAACAGTTGCATCCATTGCTCTGTCCTCCTCTGGACAAATTGGGAAAGATCGAAAAATGAGATACCTCTCGTTTCTATCTTAGTCCCAAACTTTTTAATAAGCAATAAAAAAAACAGCCCGCTTTCGCAGACTGTTTTAATTAGTGCCTTCACCGAGACTCGAACTCGGAACCAATTCCTTAAAAGGGAACTGCTCTACCAATTGAGCTATGAAGGCGTAACCCCGCAATGCGGGGCAAGATTTATAATCCCTGTTTTTTTAATTCGTCTAACAACTTCTTTTGTTCTCGTGATAATTTCTTCGGGGTTTTTACTTTCAGTTCAACGTACAAGTTGCCTTTTCCATATCCGCCAAAGTGCGGAATTCCCTTTCCTGAAATTTTAAAAACTTTTCCTGATTCTGTTCCTGCGGGCACCTGCAATAAAATATCTGTGCCCTCCAAAGTTTTTATTTCAATTTCATCTCCCAAAACTGCTGAAGAAAAATTTATGTCAGTTTCTGCAAACAAGTCGTCTCCCCTTCTCTCAAATATTGCGTGGTTTTTTACAAATACCCTTATAAATAAATTTCCGGCTTTTGCTCCTTTTCTTCCTGCCTCTCCTTTTCCGTCAACTCTTATAACTTGGTTTGTATCAATGCCTGCTGGAATTTGCACTTCAATTGTTTCCTGGCCTTTTGTTCGGCCTTCGCCCTTGCAAACATTGCAAGGCTTTTCAGGAATTGTGCCCTCGCCTTTGCACTCCGGGCAAGTTGCAACAGTTGTATAACTGCCAAAAATTGTTTTCTTCACTTGCTGAACTTGGCCTGTGCCTCGGCAAGAAAAACATTCTTTCACTTTGCTGTCGGGCTCTGCCCCACTTCCGGTACACCTGTTGCAAACAACTTGCTTGGTTAAATTTATTTTTTCAACAGATTCTTTTAATGTTCTTTCTAAAGTTATTTCCAAATCAACCTGAATATCTTTTCCCTTTCTTGCATCTTTTTTATTTGATCTTCTGGCTCCATTAAATCCTCCTCCAAAAAATTCTTCAAAAACATCTCCTATATCGCCCATATCAAACTCCACTTCCTCTCCCTGCGGTCTATTTCCCCAAGCCCAGTTAAACCCTGAAAATCCATCGGCTCCGCCCGGCTGTCCGTTTTCAAACACTCTGCCGTACTGGTCGTACTGTTGTCTTTTTTGTTTATCTGAAAGCACCTGGTACGCTTCGTTTATTTCTTTAAACTTCTTTTCATCTCCCCCTTTGTCAGGATGATATTTGTGCGCCAGCTTGTGAAATGCTTTTTTTATTTCATCTTGAGAAGCACCTTTGGTGACTCCAAGAATTTCGTAATAATCCATAACTTTTGCCTTGCAAAAGAAATTCGAAATTCGAATATCGAAATTCGAAACAAATACGAAGCACTAAATATTATAAATTATAATTTTTTATTATTCTGATTTTCTTATTATAGCACCAAAAATATTCATTAGCTCGGTGGATTCTTTTATTAAAATGCTCTGTTCTTTTTCTAAATCTTTGTCTCTGTTAATATCGCACAAGTTTAACCACAAACGGCTTTCTTTTGTTTCTTTTCGGCAAATCTTTACTCTCATTACAAAATCTTTTTTACTTAATGATTCGTTTGCCTCAATATAGTTTGCCGCCTGCGACCCGGACGATCTTGCTAGCTGCTTGCCATATTCATTATTAGTAATAGTTCTGGGTAGTTTTTTAATGAAATTTCTACAATTTTTTGCGAACTGAAATGTTCTTTCTTCTAAATCGTATTGTCTTGAATTTTGAATTTCTGTCATTTGAATTTGTTTCGGATTTCGAATTTCGTGCTTCGAATTTCGCTAGTAGGAATGCGTTTTTACCTGTAAACTAAAACTGTTTGTTTGCTGAGTCTTATTTTGAGCTTGGGGCTTGGGGCTGGAACCGGACTGCCCGGAGGCTTCGGCCGCCGGGTTTATTGACGTGCCAAAAGAAATACTGGTAACTTCAAAAAGCCTGGCTGATTTTTCCAAAGAGGACGCAAACCTTTCCAATGATGAATAACTCCCTATCAGGTCCAGCGTAAAAGATATGTCTCTAATTTTTTTTGCGTCGCCTGTTGTTTGTATGTTGCTCGGAGCTGATTTTGACAAAAATAAATCTTTAAGAATTATGCCATTTTCCCCTGCGGTTTTTTGCAAAAAATAAACTATGTTGCCGAGCTCCGGGCTTTCAGGAAGCGCGCTGTCAATTTTTTTAATGCCGTCTTCCCGGCTTTGCAAATCATAATAAGCCTTGGTTATCGCGGCGTAGTAATCAAATTTAGCGTCATATTCCGCCTTTTTTTCAGCAAACTCCTCTCTCAAACTCTTGAATGTCTTGTATTCCGGCAAAACCAAAAATAATACCAGCAATAAAACCGCGAAGAGAATTAAGGCAATAGCAATGGGTCTGTCTATTTGCATATTATACGTTTTGGCTCATCTTTAATTTTTTATCCTTCATTTTTTTCCAGACAAAGAAAGTTATCGCTGCAATTATAATAATTACAACTGCCGTCAATCCAATAATTATCCAAATATTCAATCCGGCCGGCTTCTCTTTTACGGGCTCGGGCAAGATATTAACAGTTATTTT